>Ga0265297_10000103_pt1 | contig 290886 bp, 408 predicted proteins | sample Munlanlwell13791_FD_192502 | JGI IMG/M metagenome (GOLD analysis project Ga0265297, IMG submission 192502) | Leachate microbial communities from a municipal landfill in Southern Ontario, Canada - Leachate well 137-91 | ecosystem: Engineered > Solid waste > Landfill > Unclassified | place...
AAAACCTTCAGTTTCTCAAATGAGTTATTTAAATATTGCGGAGAAATAAACTCTTTTCCTTCGCTGTCCACAAGAAATGTTCCCAAACCAAAATCGAATCCAGCGATTTTACCCGTCTCGAATCCAACTTTTAATTTCATCTCCTGTTCCACAGAAAAAATGATATATATCTCTCCTTTGTGATTTCTTTTTACAGTTAAGGTTTTTATATTCCCTTCGAAATCTCTGCTGTTAAAATATTTGTATTTCTTTTTATTTATGATGATTTCATTTTCCTTCTGGTCAAGCTTATATCCCGCCTGCTTTAAAGTGAATGATTTATATTTATATCTGCTTTTAAACGATGGAGGAGAACATCTGACTTTCTTCTTTAAATTCGAGAAGAACAATTTATATGATTTATCAAGGCGGTCTGTGATGTCTTGGATTGCCTGGGAACCCAAATCTTCCCATCTGGTCATATATCTGTGCTTAATCTTCGTCAGATGCTTCTGTAGGTCATATTTGCCGATATTCTTCTTATATAATTTATAATACCTGTTATATAAAGCAATACAATGGTTGTATACCTCGGAATATAATTCTATATCCTGAACCAATACTTCGTTCTTGCGGCTATTATTATACAACTTGTATTTATATGACCTTATCATTTATTTTTTTGTTCTTCTATATATTTTTTTATTGCTGCTTCTGAAATATGCCCGACAGATTCACAATAATAACTTCTTGTCCACAAGGTTGGCAGTTTGCTTTTTAAATGTGGGAACTCACCTCTTAATTCATGAGATGTATATCCCTTTAATTGCTGAACGATGAAATGAGGACTGTCCACTGGGCTTGCCTTTATAAACAAATGAACGTGGTCTGGCATTATTCCCATGCGCTCAATTTTAATGCCAATTTCTTTAGACTTACTTTCTAACAAAAAAAACAATCTGCTGCTTACTTCTCCTGTTAACACAGACCTCCTGTATTTAGGACACCAAATTAAATGATATCCTATGTTATATACTGATTTGTTGCTATGTGTCCATCTTTTATTCATAGTATTTCTCTGTCATTTGTATATAAATATAACAAAATTTTGTTTATTTAACAAATATTTCGTAACTTTGTTTAAATATTTTCGTATAAATTAACAAATTTAAGAAACATTAAGCCAATTCATCTCACAGCTAAAGCTCGTGGGCTTTCTTGGAAACTTATCGTAAACCATAGTTATGAACAACGACAAAAAAATAAACGGGCTTCAACATAAAATCTATGGTGAGATTTTAGATGAGCAAAAAAAGATTACAAGGCATATTGATGCTGTAGAGCATGCAAGGATTGTTCGTGGAGCACTCAAAGAAAAATTCCCAGAGATAAAGTTTAGAGTACGAAGTAGTAGTTTTGCTGGCGGAAGCGCTGTAGATGTTTGGCATGTTGGCGGCAAGATAATTCACGTAAAGCATAAAGAAATAACAGAATTCGTAAGAAAATTTAATGGATACAGAGGGGACTTAATGGATAGCATTTATAATGTAGGATTCGAATGGAAAAACGAAAGATTATGTGGTGCGACCTTTTGTAGTTATCAAGGCGGAACAGATAAATAAAACATTTCTTTAATTTTATAGCATAACATCAAAAAATCAAACATATGGTATTCGGAACAACATACTGCAGCATATCTCACCTTCCCATTGAAGATGGTGACAAATGTGTTTTAATTCCTTTGGGATTTAGAATGCAAAGTGACTTCAGCAGGGGAAATTATGCAGACATAAACTGTTTTGCCTATCTACACACATTCATAGCAAGACCAGTCATTGTTAAATATGGGGGCAATTACTCCGAATGTAATTATTGGGAAACTACCGATTACCACAAAGCAGGAGAAGGATATCAGGATTATGAAATGTATATGCTTGTCCATTATAAATTCTATCAAAAGATTCTTGAGAATTTTGATTTAGATTTCTTGAAGAAATCTGGAAGTTTGCCTTTGTTTAACACTGTATATCCTTTGTGGGAGAAAGTGCAGAGCAATAAGAATCTTGTGCACTCTGGTTGGTCTTATAGGATGGGAAAAGGCGAGATAACAGCAGAAGAGCTTAAGAATCTTTTTCTTGAACATTCTCCAGAAGAATGGATTATTGAACTTTATAAAGTTGCTTGGTTCATGGGACAAATGGGAATTGCTCCGCATCCAACATTCTGTAATGACCAGAATGAAACAGGCAAAATATATGAAAAAATGCGTAAAGAGTCTAAGTGAAACTTTTTGACAGTTTTCTCGTATAATAAGATATAAAAACTTTATTAAAATGAGAAAGCCTGACAATAATTTCCCCGAAAAAAACGTGCTGCTTTTAAACCTTAAAAGCGAACCGTTTAAAGTAATGGTCACAGGTGAGAAAAAGATAGAATACCGTGAGGTAGGCCAGTGGATAAACTCTAGGCTCTTCGATAAAAACGGTAATCAAAAGAAGTGTGACTATGTTAAGTTTATACTTGGATATAGTGGCAAAAACCCATTCTTCTATGCGCCATTCCTTGGTGTTGAAAAAATAGAAAAAGCAGATGAAGAATACAGCAACGGCCTGTCTGTTAAATTTAACAGTGAACGGTGGGGAATTAAATTGGGCGACCCCATTAAAATAGGAAACATGCGCTTAGAAGACGTGAAAAAATAATGCCGATAGACTTGCAGCTATAAAAGAACTAACGATAAATTTTAATACAATGGAAGAAATAACAATTTACAAATTTCAACTCGAAGCAATAAAAGAAGCTTTGCGAGTTACTGCTAATATCCACGAAAGTAGGAATAAAGCAAAAGAAGGTAGAACGTGCCACGATAGGATGGTAGCACAGGCCGAAAAGTATGCTGAAAATGCTTTGAAAGGTGAAAAAGATGTTGAAGTACGGTATATGTAGTATTACTGCTAACGTTTGCGTGTATGAAACGTTGTTTAATAAAACTTAATTTGGAATACAAAATTTAATAATATGGAAAATGTTAATTTGAAACAGAATAACAATGTTTTATACACGCTGTTATGTGCTGTAAATTTTAGATTTAAGAAATACATAAATAAACTTTCAAATAGAATTAAATGTGAGCATAATCAATATCAAGACATATATTGTAATGGCACTGGTTTATTTATGTATGGGAGATGTATTAATTGTGGTAAAAAGCGATATTGGAGTAATTAGTTTATAGCACATAACAAGAATTTCTATTCAAAAGTCCCCACCCAAAATGGGGACTTTTTTTTACTATTTATAGGAAATTTCTATTCCTATGAAAAATCTACTTAGAAAAACCATAAGACAAATTATATCCGAGGCCATTGAAATGGATACAGTTAAGTTAACTCAGGAAGATTTAGTTGAAGTCCTTAAAGGATATTTAACAGGAGCTATCTGGACAGAAGGCGAAACCACAGACAAATTCACCATCGACGACCTTAGCGAAGACTCTCAGATACAAGCCTATATAGACATTAAAGAATTTATTAAAAATGCTGGAGAGGATGCAGTTTCCGAAGCTGTAGAAGAACACGGACTCTCACACTTGGGAATGGACATTTGGCTCACAAGAAACAGCCATGGAGCAGGGTTCTTCGACCACAGTTATGAGCATGAAGATGAACTTATGAAAGCTGCTCATGATTTGAAAGGTGTTGAATTGTATGTTGGAGACGATAATGAATTACATTTCTCAAACTCCCATATGTAAAATTATTGCATGAATCCTCTCAGACTCTACATAAGGAAAATTATAAAGGAATCCTTTGAAAATCCGACTTTACAATTGCCAACAGTGATTATAAATAAAGTTTTTCATGTTGGGAGTTTGGATTTAAATAAAAAGTCAAAATTTTCATTAGAAGGAAGTGGTTTGTCTGTTTCAGTTAACCCAGATGAGTGGAGAAGCATAGCACAATTGGAAAATGAAGACTTATACACGCTAGTCAAAAGGGGTGGAACATTTATAAATGCTCACAAGTTAAAGAAAGTACAAAAGAATGATATAGTCCAGTGGGGTGTGGATAATGGATATGTTTTACAAGAAGAAACATTCCGTGTTTATTATTATGATGAAGAATTAGAACAAGAAGTATATTCTGAATTCCCAACGTATGAAGAGGCAGAACAAGAGGCAGATGATGTTAATGATATAAAAACAAATAAGGGTGGTATTAAACCAACTGAAAAATTAAAATCCGATACAAAACAAAGCACAATAGATACTTCACAAACTTTTGATTTGCTATTAACAATATATGCTGAAATGAACACAAATTTTGATGGAGTTTGGTGGAAGGATGCGTTAGATGTGTCAAAATACTCAGCTCCAAGAGGAGTGATTTTCAATTCAAAATTAAATGAGTGGACAATATCAAAAAACAATTAACATGAATCCCCTCAGACTATACATAAGGAGAATTATATCTGAAGCTTTGCTAAAAGAGGACCCAGATAACGTTTATCTTCCAAAAGAACACATTCGCTTGGGGTCACTGAAGGATGGGGCTGTTCCATTTGGATATTATAAAGGCGGGTTGTATATAGGATATGTGGAAAAATGGCACAATTCCGTCTTAAGGAGATATGACGTAATAAAATCTGATAATAGCTATGATTATGATGTGGTGCTTGATAAGGCTGGAAGAATGTGGCCTGATATTAAAATCATAAGCTTTTGGCAAATCCCCACCGTGCTTGAATTAAAGGAATTTATTAAAGATTGGAACAGTGAAAAAGAATATAATTATAATATCACAATTGACGGTTCCTGGTACATGGAAATCCCAAACAGAGGAACAAGGTTCGGTCAGCTGGTAAAGCTGAAAGATTATAAAGGATGTAAATATAAAACCTGGCTAGAATTTCAAAAGGAAACTATGAAAATGGTTGATAATGGATGGGAAAGGAAAAAAGAAATGTATGAAGATATTGACCAATCCAAAACGAACAAACACGTAGAAATTGATTCCCAGCACTTTCCGCTTTTAATGAAACTACAAGGCGAAATTAAAGGCAAATACCCCCATGTTAACCATGGGGGATGCTATGAGTTCGCCAGGGCTTTACATGCCATTACGGGGCTTCCCTATATGCTTATTTTTGATTCTGGACTCTCTGAACAAGACCCCCAATTCATGTCATGATTAAATTGCCCGATGGAAGATTGTTCGACGGGGACGGAATTAAAACAGAAGACCAGGTGGAAGAATATTATGGGGACGATATCGAAGGAGACGAATTGGTATTTGTAACAGATAGCGATGGTTCTATTGTCAATAGACATGGGAGTGAAATGGGCAGCGGATTGTTCACGCATTGTCATAAAGACAGCTATGACGATATCTATAACATTATGAAAAATTATTTCATATAATACTTGCCTCGTATTAAAACTTTTCTTACCTTTGGGAAAATTTAAAATTCCCAATATATGAAAAAAGAAACAAACCCCAACGAAGGATTTCTTAATGAATCAGGTTTGGAATTCCAAGACATAAGTTCTGAAATGGAACGTGAATACGGATTCCCAAATGGTCAAAGATTATTAATCGGCAAACCTCTCTTTCTTAATGTAAGCAAAAGCGGCGGACACAGGCTATATACAGAAGATGGCTGGTGTTACTACGTTCAACCAAAAGATGGTTGGTGGATTAAGTGGAGACCACGTGAAGGTAAACCTGCGTTTGTTAAATAAACCTCAGAACATGGAAAAAGTTATGAATAAAAAACTTATAAATGGATTAATTAAAAAAACATATAAACATGGAAAAACATAAAATAATTGAGTATTACAAGCGACTGTTGGCCGAAATTAAATCAGAAGACAAAATCGTTGGAACAGATAGGGTTTATGGAGCACAGTACGTTAAACTAGAGCACGATTCCCTTCCAAAATGTCTCCTGCAAGGAACTTGGGAAGACGAACTTCTAGTTTATTCTCTTGGCAACAAATATTGCCGCACGAAAGTCACAGAAGAAGAGTTTAATTGCTTGCTTAAAGAAGCTAAAGAGAGAATAGAAGAGCTTAAAAAGGCGCAGGAACAAAGGATGATTGATTTTATAGAAAAGAAATTTTAACATTAAAAAAATACAAATATGGAAAACAACAGAAGAGCTCCGAGAAAAATCTTTACAGTACTCATTAGAGACAAAGAATATGATGTTTTTGATTTTGATGGGAAAGAGCACGAAGGATACAACGATACACCCAAAACCTGGTGGCTTTATTTTTCAGACAGACTGCCAAATGAAACCATCCCCCCATGTGATAGCGAGAATTGGAGACCGTATTGTGTGGGAACACTTAGAAGAGTGTGGGAAATAAAAATTAAACAACGTAACACCACTAAAGAGAAATGGAACAGAACTCAATTTAACAATTCCATAAATGTTGAAATGTGGTGTAATGGAAAATTAATATATGAATTCACCTCTGGTGGAACTTACCTTGATTTTGCGATGGCAAAGATTCAATATTTGCAAACAATAATGGGAGAACATCCATACAACTTTTTTGAACCTGAGAAAGAAAATGGAAGAAAGATATGTTGGTACGGGCTTCCCGCAACAATTAAAGTAAAGTCAAATACATGGGAAGTGGCAATTATACCTGACTATACAGCAGGGATTAACAAAGAAGATTGGTGGAAGGAATATGCAATAAAAACATCAAAACATTCAAAACCTGATGAGTTTGATGAACAAGATAAAGAAGAATTTATAAACTCCAAAGAAAACGATTATATAAATTGGGGAGATGCAATGTCTGATGGAAACATTTATTGGTTTAGAAAAGCATAAATAAAATCGTTATGGAAAAACTATGCGGATGCAATGAGTCCTGTTTTAAAGTGGGAAAAATGTGGGGACATTTCGAAGGTGTTATGTGTCACTTCCTTGAAGAAATATTCGACGTAAACAATGGAGAGTGTAAGAGTTTTTGCGAAAAAACTGGTGAGAAAGTTAAAGTCTATACCACCAAAGAGCAATACAAAGAAGTTAAAAGTGAAATTTAAAAAGGAAAAGCAATGGTAACAACAACAAGAGCAGAAAGAGTGCATGAGCTCACCGTTAAAATATTTCGTATCATTTTAGAGGAAAGCAACGGATATGAAAAAGAAGAAATTGTTAAAAGAAAACTTGCTGAAGATTGCGCTTCTTCTGATTACTTCGAAAAGGTTTCCACTCTTGTAAAAAAATATATTAAATAAGAAGACATGAACGAAAAAATAAAAATGTTTGCAGAGATAATGCAAGAAAAGCTAGACAAAAATAAATTCAAGGAATGTCCTGTAATGAATCCCCATGGTACAGGACGCAAATGGAAACATTGTCCAGACGTATATCTCTTTCGCAGATTGTTAGAAGAGTTTTGTGAAATGCAAAAGTCTATATGGGATGGAGAAAGTTCTGATAAAATAGCCAGAGAATGCGCAGATATAGCAAATTTTGCCATGATGATTGCTGATAACAATGGGGGATTAGAACCAGTCAAAAAAGCCGCAGAGGTTCCCGATGTAGTAGATGAATTCTATGACAAATTAATGAATGGAAAACCAAGTAAAGCAAAATATAAAATAATAGCGCTGCCAATTGATAGAGATGCCCAAAAGAAAGACGTATTAAAATCATTAAAAGATGCTCCATCATTAAATATTAAAATTGGAGACATGGGTTTTGCCTCACAAGAAATAATAGTTAAAGATTTTTGGCAACCACAACAGGTAGTTGTTCTTTCTAATAGCATTGAGGTAAAAGAAAGAGATGATGTCGTATATCAAAGTAGACAAGGATTAAGAATTCTGCAGAACATAAGTGTTCATTTGTTAAAATTATACAAAGAAATTCCAGAATTTAACCCAAGAAAAATAATTGCTGCTTATCCTGAAATTAACATTTTAAATGGAAAGTTGCCCACAATCAACGAAGAATTTTTGCTTGAATGGGTGAGTAATCCTGTTGATGAAATAGAAGTTGAAACAGATTTAGGCTTTCCTAGAATCACCGAAAATAATGAAATTGTTTGTTCTATTCCATTTCATTCATAAAATTAATAAATCTATGAAACATAAAATTATAATTTTACCTATCGTTGATAGAAATATAATAGTAGGTGATGTAGGAAAATGCATAATGGATTATTGGGATAATCTTTGGACAAATAAAAATGAAATCTCCATAATCGAGAATGCAGGCAATCAATTTGACATATATTGGAAGCCCCAACAAGTAATCATTGTAAGCGAAGATGGGGTAGAAAGCGGAGATGTTTATTTGGCAGATGATGGTACTATTAAAGAGTGCGTGGACGAAAGTGATGTTAATTATCTTTCTTCTAAGCCAGAGCTAAAGATTATTGCCGTCTATCCTTATATAAATAGTTGGCTTTGGCTGCCAGTTATCAGCAAAGAGTTTATACAAGAGTGGATTGATGCAAAATGTCCTGATGAAGTAGAAGTTGAATATTTTCCCTATGCTTATACGAGTACCGAACCACCGTTTCCTAAACTAAAAATTACAGGCAACAATGAAGTAGTTTGTAGTATTATTAAAAGCAATACTAAACCTGTTGTTTTCAGAAGAGCTATTATGGTTGATGCAGAAACAGGGGAAAGAAAGTTTGAAAATGCCGAGTCCAAACCAACCATTGAAGAAGCCGCAGAAGACCTACAAATTTCTACTATTGTTTACATTAATAAAGAAATTCAAAGACTAATGGTTGAATTTGCCAAGTCTGATGCTGCTGAGGATTACCACAAACCCATTTGGTACGATAAGTTATATAAAAAACTTTGTGATATAAAATATGGTAGAATGACTCTGGATGAATATATGTTGGAAATTAAAAATAAATTAGAAAAGAATAAATAACCTAAAATAAAATATATTAATTATGGAAAAAATGAAAATTAAAAATGGAGAAACCCGCACCACCTATCTTTGTGAAGTCGAAGGTCACTCTTACGTTCGCACTCTAATTGTTTGGAATGATAATAGACCAAATTCAATAAGCTGGCATCTGAATGAAGATACGCAAGATGGACAAACCTATCTTGATGATTGGAAATTAGAACAACTGTTCTTATTGGGAAAAGAACTCAAAAGCGAATGTTATGTTTTAACAGATAGAGGTGAAAGTGGTAAAATATTTGTCACCTTCGACCCAGTATGTTCTATAGAAATTCAAGAAGAAGGGAACTTTCTTATGCAAATAGCAGAATACATTGATGATTCTGGTTTTTTGGCAAAAAAGAAAAAAACAGAAATAGAGGCAGCAAAAGAAGAACTGGAACGTGACGAGTGTGACAAGTGTAGCAAGGAAGAACCATATCGCATTGGTAGGGAAATAGATTCTGTTGACTTAAGACAAGTTTTCGAAAAAGCTATTGGTTTTATTGGAGAACATTTTTGCAAAACAAGCATTTCTGATAGTTTTGTAAAAATAATTTTTCCAACAGAGCTTTCTTATGAGTCTGAGCTTCGTTTATACCAAGGATTTAATACGTCATCGCCGCCGCACATTTCTTTTATTTCTTTAACCCAAGACATATCAGAAAAAGAATTCAAAGAGCTTCATGACAGAGCGGAGGCGGCAATAAGAAAAAGGGATATTTATGTAATAAAAAAGGTTTTGAAAAATTAAAAACACACTACATGTACAAAAGTTTTAAAAACAAACGAAATATTTTCTATAAATAAACGTAGATTTAGCGAATACCAGGGATGTTAATAATTTATAATATATGGAAAAGAGTTGCACGGCATTGGTGGTAGATTTAAGCGAATTGACCAAGGTTTGCGGATATTTTAATCCAGATACCCCTGTCAACAATTCCTACGGATGTAATCATCCTGACTGTGAAGAGAAAGAAATAGTAAGAATTTGTAAAGATGACGAACATGAAAGATTCCCCAAAAACATTGAACAAAGAATATTGTTTATTTCATTAAGAAAGAAATATGGAAGCTGGAAAAACATTGAAAGGGTTATAAATACAGATGAAGGTAAAATTTTTGCTGATAACATTAGATATCATAAGATTCATGAGCCTGATTTTATATCCCAATTTGGATGTAAACTGCAGGGAAAATGTTATTCTTTTTCATGTCCAATTGCAAGTGAATGTGATTTGGAAGATTTGAAAAATCATGATACTTATTTATACAATGAATGGAGGGATTCAGATTATGCCCCTTCTGAAGGGGGAGCAGAACTTATGCTGATTACTGATGAAAAGTTAATCGAAGCACTTTCGTAGCATTGCCTATAACGGTTGCGTGTAAGGCACGTTGCTTACATGAAAATAAAATAGAATTGTAAATTTAATATATGAAGTAAAATGGGGAAATACAAAGAACGAAAACAATGTCCTATACACGATGTTAGCAATAGTAGCCCTTTCAAGCCTTTGAGTGTGGGGAAACTAAACGAAATAAAAGATAAAATTTATAAAGAACAATTTTTTGATTATAGTGAAACAGTAGATGCAAAAGAAGTTTTAGAATCACTACAAAACTTAAAAAACAACCCAAAACTATTAGACTATGTAATAAAATGCCTAAATCATCAAGGAATTACGACTGTTCCTGATAAATTTTATTGTGTGGTTGTTAATGCAGAATCAAGGATGCCATACGATGAACAAATACATAATACTTTTGAAAAGTACAAACAACTTTGTGTGGATGGAGATTTTGGATTAAAGAAACGAGACCATTTATTAAAAAAAGTATATAATGGAATTGGTGATATTGAAGACGAGATGATGAAAAATAAAGGGGAAGAAATCTTTGGATTTGGTTATACGAAATTTGAAGGCTATTCAATTTACGAACTTGGCGTGTAGGTTGTTTGAGAAATTTAGTAATGGGCTTGCCTGAAACAATTTATTAAGTGATTAGAAAACAAAGAAATAAAATCATAGTTATGAAAGATGTTAATGATGCTTATAAGCACACAATGAATGTGATTGAATCCCTGAAAAAAAGGAGGATTGATGTGTTAATTCAAATTCCAAGAGTTATTAGAGAATCTAACAATCCAGAAGATTTAGATGTTGTAAAAGAATATAATTTACCCGATAGGATTAATTGGCCTTGTTGGCGAAACATTCAATTTAAAATAAAAAACAAGGAGGAGGCTGAATTGGTTTCATTTGCACGAAGATATTTGGGAATTAATGGTTGTTCTTTTGACACGGGAGCAGGATGTGGCAGTATGGATTGGGAAATAGATTGGTCTTTTAGATTTACAGGGACCGAAGAGTCCAAAGAACGAGAAGATTTTGATGTTGTTATGGAAGATTTTTGTTTGAAGCGTGTTTAGTGCTTCTAACGAGTAGAAATATAAAAAAGGTTAAACACATGAAGCGAATTAAGGAATTAAGCAAGAAATACAACGAACATTTAAAGTCTCTTGGAATAGAGAACGAGAATGGTTGCCTATCCAATATGATGGATTGCCCACCTTCAAAAAAGAATTCCCTATTGCATGCGAGGTGGATGTGTTATGTGCTCTCAGATAGTCCGCAAGAAATGGAAAAAGAAAAGGCAATGAGATGGCTTGGTTTTATCCAAGGCGTTTTATATGCTCATGATATTTTTACAATAGACGAGATGAGAGATGATGTAAGACAAATGCTAAGTCAAGAATAATATCTATTATATTTATTGGAAAGCAATTAAACACATGAAAAAAAAAAAATTCAATAAAGACAGAAAACGACATTGCTTCTTTGAGTGCCATGAATAAAACAACCCTACACGTTCCAAAAGGCTTCCCAGAAGAGCCGGAATTTAATTATCCTCTAGATGAGATAATGCACATTATGGAAGAACTCCAATTTAGCATGATGGATTCATCATTTGATAATAAGCTTTCCAACATTCTAGTCAACTTTGAGAATAGGGTTCTTAACAAATTTAATATACCATCAGAAGAACGAAGCAATTTTGGACTAACCTGGCAACATAGTTCTGAAAATAAAATAGCAATTAAATGCAAAAATTTATTTACAGCATGCATAATGTTTGGGCACTATATGCCATATATTTTTGTTGAAGGTTTGAATAAATTTACTTTAAAGGATGGGTCAACGATTGAGTATCTTCATGAATCTGGTGGATATGTCCTAAACAATGTGGTAAGAGTTGGTGGGTGTAAATGTGAAAATAATGATGCATGCACGAGAGAAGAAATGGGCAGTGGAGAATGGGAAGATTATTGTTGGAAATGTAAGGATGTTCGAAAATAAGTGTAAACAAACACCAAAGATTATTGTTATATAATTAATATCTTAATTCGTTTTTTGGTTTTCTCAAATATTTTTTATATATTTACATCATTATAATTAAAATATGATATGATAAGAAAAATTAAAGATACAGACATAGCACGTTGTCTTGGAATTTGCCAAGAGAATTTTGAAATGCTTGGATATAATTGGATTGATTATGTCAAAGAAAGATTTAAGGAATCGCTAGATGAAAACAATATTGCCGAACTTGAGTTCTACGTTTTTGAAGAAGATGATACCGTTAAAGGCGTTGCTGGAATAACCAACTCCATGTTTTCTGGAAGTATATATGGTTTAATTGGGTGCTATATAGATATAAAATTCCAAAATCTTGGTATTGGCAAAGCCCTAACTGAATTTAGAATTAACAGGATAAAAGAGCTAGGAGCACAAATAGTATTCTCATCAACTCAAAAGGAATGGCATCTTAAAAGATTTGGATTTGAAACTATAAAATCTCCCTTTGAAAATTGGACTTTAATGCAATTAAATATATATAAATAATGTTAGAAGATAAAGAAATAAAAGTGGGTAAAACTACTTATACTTTTGTGCTTCCATGGGAGTTAAAAGTTGACAAAACTGTTCTTAAATTTATGAAGCAATGGACAAGATTAGTTCATAAGCATAAAAACAAAGTTCATAAGCATAAAAACAATACAAAATCATGAATTATACCGAACAAATTTTTAGTTTAAAGAGGACATTAGGAGAGCTAAGTGAGAAAAGAACAAAATTTAGAAGAAAATTAAGACGGTTGAAAGTTGGAGATATGTTAATAGGAATAAAATCTCACTTTTGGTATAATGAATATTATCCACAGATTATAAAACAAATTGATATTGATAATTGTAAAGTATTAGTTTATGACGAACTGGATAAAACTGAAAAATGGATGAATAGTTTTTATGTTTATGACGGAAAATTAAAAACTATCAGGCCTTGTTGTTGAGCGATGTGTTTAAATTATTAACAAAATGAGTCACTACAACTTAAAAACAAAATTTAGTACTGAAGAAGATAAAAATAAATGTAACATATAAAATAAACCAATGCACTTCTTTTTATTAGTAACAACATTTTACATTGTCCCAATGCTTGCAATATGGCTAGCAGGGTGGGTGGTCACAGATAGAAAAGAAGGCCATAGTGAGAAGAGTTCTTCTCTTGAATTTATATTTAAATGGTATGATGCATGGGTGGGCTGGTTTTGGGCTAGCAAAAAGAAATTTTTATATATTTTCCCATTGCCTTTTTTTGGAATTGTTATGAAGTTTTACAAAAATAACGCTAATTAAATTATAAAGATGTTGCGCAGCTGGCGCCATCAACAACACTTAAGAGTGATTTATATTTAATCACAAACGAAGAGTTTGAAAAACTAAGGAAACATATTGGAATTGGGGATTTATCAATGGAAAATATAAAGGGCAAAAAGCAATGTTCCATACACAGTTTTATAGTGTGTCTTTACTGGAAAACTTTTGGCAAAAGAGCGATTAATAAAACAGTAAAAGATGCCCTAAATGAACCATTGCCCGATATGACAGGAATAAGAATTGGAGAACTTCGTGAAAATGGTGGATATTATAATAGTGAACGTGTTATCTAAAATGCGCTATAAATGAAAAAAGTAAAATGTAATAGATGTGGGAATAACAAACATGTTAGCAAAGGCCAAGTAACTGGAAAAGATACATGCGACAAATGTCGTAATGAAATACACCAAATATGGATTGAGTATAAATATGGTAAGTTTTCGAATGAGACTGAATTCTATGACTACAGAAATATTAATTATCCTATAGAAGCAGAATATAAAAACCTAAATAAAAGTCAAGTAATGAAATAATTAACAGACATGTATCAAGAAGGCACTATTGTTAAAGAAAAAAAATACGGATACAGAGGAATGATAACACAATCTTTCACGAGTTGGGATGATTTGAAAAACAAACAGAATTTCTTAACCATCGACCCTGATGATGAAAGTAACAAAATGGACAAATTTGAAAAAATGATAAATGGTGACCCAAAAGACGCTTGGCTCAAAGTTCAAGAAATACCATATACCAATGGGCAATTAAATGAGAATTGGTATTCCATTAGATGCTTTGACGGCGGTGCAGTGTGGACTTGCGAGAGCTTACTTGAAATGATTGATGTTGCGTTGAATTAATTGTGCGCCCAACGGCTGCACAAAATTACAATTCTCTATAGAAGTGTGGACAGAAATAGCTTAAAAACATTATGAAAAGAAACGAAGAAACATTTGAAAAATACACTAAAAACGAAAGAAATTGCTATATGAAAAAATCAACTATAGTTTCTCCTCTTTGCCATGTAGATATTAATGATGAATTTAACTCATTATATGAAAAATTAATTAAATTTTTGAATTTACGCTTTAGAGGTACTCTCAATTTAAAAGAATGTGATTATCTAATAACTGGAGGTGGTCAATATTGTAAAGAAACCCACAAAAATGACGCTATTAATGAAATTATATCATTAAAAATAATTAATAATAAAATAAGCACTGGAAACAAACTCTCAGTTTTTAATATCTTTGGAGAAAAATATGTAAAAAAATCATGTTATTTTGTTAATGTTAATGAATTGACAACATTATTAATGATAATAGTTCATTTAAATTCTATTGACTTAAAAGAGTACAATAAGAAGTATATAAAATAAAATAAAAATTATGGAAAGTTTTACTGAAAAAATAGACAGGGAAATTAAAGAAATAGAAGAAGAGTTTACGCTAATTCCCTTAATAGTTAATGAAATTTTAAGAATACAAAACATATCTTCTTTCGACTTTGATTATGATTCAGAAAGAAAACATTTGATGTATGTCAATGTTAAAAACATTTTAGACGTTTTATTTACAACCGTTAGGAACTATTATAAAGAACCTAATCATAATGCTAGGAAAGAAATAATTGAATACATTAATAGCAGGATTAAATATTTTTCAGATGGTGATGAAATGAAAAGTTTGAATGAAAGTATTGCTGATGAACGAGTTGTTAAAGAATTAAATAAAATGAAGGAGAAAATTAATTTAATATATAGAAAACAAAAATGGACTCAGAAAAAGAAATAAACAGACTAGGCCAGCAGCATAAAGGATTTAAGTTCGAAAGAACCAAGTGCTCTGCATCATATAGAGAAAAAACATTTTATAAGCATTGGAAAAAATTAAACACAAATCAGGATGCTGGAATGTTACAAGGCTTATTCGGAATATATGGCAACCCACTCTCTATTTTCAGTCTTAAAGGTTGGATGCTAAGAGTAACAATGCGTGAAAGATATATTGTTGCCACCATAATCCAGTGGCTTGGAACAAATGTTGGTTGGTGCTTTTTAGAAGGAGTCCTAAGAGACTGTGGATACCAAATTACTCAAACAGAAGAAGGGAAGAAATTGCAAAAAGAAATGAATGATAAATTTTATAAAAGTGGAAAACAACAAAAAGATACTACTCGGCAAAAAAGGAGAAGATAAGTATAAAAGCTGGATTTTACCACCCAACACTTGGACAACTATACAAGAAATGTGGATTGAAAATGGTGTGATAAAAGTTTGGGAAAAGGATGATAAAAAGTTGTTTTATGGAGATATTACAAATAATTTGAAACCTTTTTATTTTTCCTTCGTATAAGACAATAAATAAATAAAAAATATTATGAGCACAAACACAGCCATAGAGAAAAAGTTCACAGAAATGGGAGCAAAAATTAGCGTTAATAAAGCTAGACCCAGCATGAATTTATCTCGTCCAACTCCTTCTATTACTGTCAATATTGTTAAAGGTCAATTCATCATCAATAAAGAAGAGGGTGTTGAAGTTCAGGTTATAGATTTTGACAAAAGTGACCGTCACCTTTTACTCTTAGCAACACTTCCTACAAAACGCTCAGGCATCTTTGATAAACAAAGATACCTTTGTGGCCATGATGAAAGAGATTGGTTCACCTGTGCAATCCCAGAAGTTGTAAAAACCATAAATGAAGCCAAAGAAGCTCTGAAACCCGCCGAACTCAAATCTATCGAAAGAGGTACCGTTAAACAAAAAGACAAACAAAAACGTCACCGTAAAGCCAAAGGCATAGGAAAAATCCACCGTCAAGGAGAATTCATGTTCGTGCCAATGCCCGACTATATTCCAGGAAAGAATACACTTATTCTCAAAAAAGAACCGATGAGAGCTGGGGGAAAACCTCACGTTGCTGCAGAAGTTGTTCGTATGGGAGGACGCCCTGTTTATACACTGGGAAATAGAGTGCTCGAAGTTGCCGACTACAAGAAACTTCAGAAATCAGACCCCAAGGACGCATCCAGATGGAGAAGCGAAAGAGCAGACCCAACTGTATATGCAAAAGGAACCATCCGCCATCCTGACCATAAAACACTTGACTTAGGAAATATATGGCACAAAGTTCTGGTGAGCACAGAAAAAGATGCAAAATTTATAAAGAATGTTCTTTTTATTGATTAAATAAAAGAATGATAGAGAAATTAGAAATTACAAAGGAGAATGCGATTGCCGCATATAAAAAGGGAAATATTGACGTCAAAATATTTCTTGTTAATTTATTTGGAAAAGAAATCTTTGAGGAAAAAAACAAATTTGTTGCTTTCATAGATACTCCAGAAGGAGAGTTTAGAACTCGTGTTCTAAGTGGAGAACTATCAGACAGTGTTGTTATTGGGAAAAGAACTGTCCCTATAAAATATCGTGGCAGGTGCCTTCTACTTTTAGATGGTTGTAAATATAATTGGAAAATCATAGACCATGAGGGTGATAAACTATTAATTTGTGAAGCAAAAAACGATACAAATGAATAAAAAAGGCATCACAAATCTTGAGGAATTTGAGGCACTTATTAAAAAGTATAGGTCAATTACTCTTGAAGAAATAACGGCACCCCCCAACATAATACATGTTGCGCTTCATGGCGATTCTACAGCAAGGAGATTAACAGGATTTGGAGACAAAGATACCTGTATATTATGTAAAAAAAGCAAATGTGAAGGATGTGTATACGGTGTGCTGCATACATTTTGCAATTCCACCAAAAGTAGAAGCAATATTACATTCAACGCCATAAGATTTTCCAAAACTCCTGAAAAGCTCCTGGAAGCATTTCGAAATAGAGCTGATTACATGGAAAATCTACTTATTAAGAACGATTTAAAAAAATAAAGATATGGCAACAAAAATGGGAAAAAGAGAATTGGCAAATTGTATCAGGTGTTGGTTACAGAAGTTCGGCAGCCGTGATAATGAAACTTTTTATGCAGAAGTAATCGTAGGTGAAATTACCTGGGAGTTGTCAATGCAATATAATTACGATGAAACAGGGTGCCAACTTGAGCCATACGACTGGTGCAGAGTAAGCGGGAGCAAAACAATGTCAAACACTAGCATAGAAGATAGAACAGAAGAGGAATTGTATGATATCTATCTTAGACTGCTTGTAATGAAACATCAGTATTAATCATATTTGTGCAAGCTGTCCTTGCACAAATAAAAAACAACTATATGAAAATCGAAGGAGAATCAAAGGAAAGCAAAAAAGGCACAACATCTTATTCTATCGTTATTACAGTATTATGTTGTATTGTTATGGGCGCAATCGGCAGAATCACTTATTTGTTGGGAGATAAAGAAAATGCATTTGACATGGCAATTCTTGCAGAAATAGTACTGCTTATCTTATTGGGTGCAACCATCAGATATAATCAAAATTAAAATGAAAACAAAACAACCAGCTCAGTTTTCTCAAGAAGAAAAAATTAAGTTCTTGAATTGTGTGATTAGGCACATTCACGATTATGAAAAACTCGATGCGCATTTTTATATATGCCATTATTTTGTAAAAAGAAAAATAACAAATGAAAGAACCGACTCAAGGTTAATTAAACCAATATTCCCTGAGTTGTATAAAATCATTGTACAAGGACAAAAAGAACGATGCCAAAGACTTTGTCCTCAAAGACCTTATTATGAAATGTCGGGATGGCAGGATAACGTAGAGAGACTTGCAGCCATAAAAAAACTAAAAAAAGAAATAAAAACCCCCAAATGAAACTTTTTGGGGGTTTTTTCGTATAATATGATATGGAAAGAAGAAGGAAATATAAACTTCGTTAAGTTATAACAATGAAAAAAGACATCAAAAACCTAAAAGAATTCAAAACCCTTATTAAAAAATATAGGTCAATTACCATTGAACAGATTGAATCTGCTTATAAGAAAACTACCTCGTTTTATTTTGATGGTGAAGTGGCTTGTATACTTACAGGGTTTGGCAGCAAGTCTACATGCACGCTGTGTCATCCATATAGAGCTGGATGTGCTGGGTGTGTATATTGTGAGTTATTGGGCATAAATTATGGATGTCTTACTGAAACATATGACGAAATCCGTGTTGCGAAAAGTTCCCAAGATTTATACAATGCCATTCAAAACAGAGCCAACTATATGGAAGATTTACTTCTTGAAAATAAATTAATAAATTAAAAACAAAATGAAAAAGTCAGTCTACAGAATTAAAACAGTTGGCTCAGCAGGAACATTAGAGCTGGAAATATTACTTGATGTCAACAGAGAGTTAACCGATACCGATAATGATAACTTGCGAGGGCATGCTGAGGGAATCATGAGGTCTTTAGCAGAAGAAGCTATAAGGCTTGACCCCCAAAGCAAAATAAATGCCCAATTAGAAAAAGAAGGAATTCTTTCTCTATTCGGAGACAGAGCAATTTTTGTTGAAGAAATACCAAATGGTTATTGCTCTTCCTATTGTTGCAAACACCTGCCATGGTTCGTCGTAACCACATCCAAAGGAAGAATTAAAATAGGATGGCGTAAGCGTGTTATTAATATTGATTGGTCTGATTCTATCATTGAGGGAAAATCAGAAGAATTATTCCCAGACGAAGATGTTACCAAATTCGATAAAACCATTCACGCCTGGAGTTTGGGAAAGGCCAAAGAATATATTGACTTACTTTTACAACCAACAATGAAACATTTGAATAATTTCTAAAAACAAAAGAACATGAAACAAATGATAGGAAAAACACTCTCAAAATTTGATGATAAACAAAAAATTGAAGTATTAAAGGAGATTCTTAAGAGATTTAAAAAGAAAGCCCATACATCACGCTTTATGTGTCTGACATTTCAAGCTATTACAGGAATCAATTTAGATGAAACCTTCATTTATATTCCAGAACTCCTGAAATATAAACCAAAAGGAAATGATTTTGCATGGTTTAATTCCTCTGGATTAAGTAGAAGAATAATACATAAAAAGAAAATTAGAATTCTGAAAAAAACAATTAAAGATATAAAATCAAAAAACAGAATCTCATGGATAAAAAGAATATTAAAAACCTAAAAGAATTCAAGGCGCTTATTAAGAAATACAGGTCGATTACACCAATGCACATCGATATATCTTGTAATGAGGTTGTTATAATTAATGGAAATGTGTTTGATGGTACGAGAATTGCATTCTTTTTAACGGGATTTGGTAAAATTAGTTCATGCACACTCTGTATTGCTATTAATAAAAGAAGCGTCTTTAGTGACTGTGACGGATGTGTTTATGATGAATTAACAGTAACTTGTTGTTATCGTGGCAACAACAAAGAGACCTACAATTCAATAAAGAGCGCAAAGAACTCCAAACAGCTTCTAAAAGCTTTTCGAGACAGGGCTGACTATATGGAGAATCTCCTCATCAAAAATGAATTAATAAAACCAAAGGCGAAGCCTGTAAAGAAATAAATTCCTATTATGACAGAAGAAGGAATAAGTCTTTTAGAAAGATTTATGGCTAACGAAAGAAGAAAAATACTACAGCGACGGAGAGGAATGCTGCCGAGGAGACAATAAAGATACATATGAAAAAATATCTGAAAGCACAACTTTCATACAACTCTTGAAAGCTTTCCAGGATAGAGCGGATTATATGGAAAGATTACTTGAAAATAATAAAATTAAATAGAATGAAAGAACTTAAGATTTACGAGTTTCAAGCAAAACAAATCGAAGACACATTTAGGTTGGTCGCAAGGGCTCTACAAAGCAAAAATAAAACAACCTCTCTTGACAGAGATATAATGCAAAGTTGGGAGATGATTAAAAATGTTTTGACAGAGAAAATAGATACTCATGTGCCACGGGTTTAGTGCTGATGTATAATCGTCCGCAGGTATATTCCAGTTACAGAATACAAAACACGAAAGATATCAAAATAGTAATAACTTAATACGAGAACAAATGAACAAATTACACGAAAACCCGCAATTGAATATGCCTGTTGTTAGCGTGAGTGATATTCATTCTTTTTGGGATTGGATGAACAACCAACCTAAAAACTACATGGGCGGTGAGTTTCTTTATGATATAAAAGGATATTATAAACGACTAAAAGAAGGTAAAATGTTTGATTACTGGTTAGAACGTGTTTATTCACGATAACGGCTGCAAACATGCGTTGTAGCGGACTTTGAAACGCTACAGTATCAGCCGAGATAAATTTGATTAGAAGTATAAACTTAATATTAACCACTACCACCGCTATAACGTATGTTTGTTGTTATAGCACGTTTTTGAGCGATGGGAGTACAAAATTAAAGTAATGGCAGAATTTAGATTTGAAGGTTATACATACGATTTATGGATAAAACCTTGGAAAAAGGGGAATAGAAAATATGAGGCTTTGAGGTGGAAAACAGGTCTTAAATGTACATGGGGAAGAATACCTTATGAACTATTTTTAAAGATGAAAAAAAATGGACTTCATCTCGTGCGTTGACAAATGTACTATAACAAGCATTTTAAAATCATTAAACAAAAAACCAAATGAAAGAAGACATCAAAAACCTAAAGGAATTCAAAGCTCTCATTAAGAAGTACAGGTCAATAACTCCTGAGAGGATTGAGAATGCTTATAAGAAAATTCCTATAACTTGTGGAAACGTGTTCGATGGGGGTAAAGTTGCGCAGGTCTTAACGGGATTTGGCAGGGTTAGTTCATGCACGCTCTGTATTTCTATTAACAAAAGAAGTATTTTTTCTCCCTGCCAAGGATGTGTTTATAATGAATTAACGCTGAATGATTGTTATCGTGGTGAAGGAAAAGAGAGCTACTATAAAATAAGACACACAAATAGTCCCAAACAGCTTATAGAGGCTTTTGAGAAAAGAGCCGACTACATGGAAGACCTGCTTATTAAAAATGAATTAATTGAACCAAAGGCGAAGCCTGCTAAAAAACAAAAATAAAATGGAAAAAAGGAAATGGATATACAATTGGCGAGTCATCGACTTGCTTAAATTGGTAAAAGAAATTGGGGGTAAAAACTACCAAAAGCACCCAATTTATAAAGAGTGGGAATATCAAGTTGAGAATAGAGCAAAATCTAATGATAGCGCCAACTTAGAATGGGTGGCAGAAAATGAAGAAACTCCATTAATAAATGAATTCCTTTTGTCTAATGGGTTCTCTAAAGGAGAAATGGTGCTGTTTTATGTTAGTTGGTAAAAAACATTTAATAAAATAACTGACCTGGAAGAACTTTTATAAACTCAATTCAAAAAACATGAAATACAAATCATTAAATAGTCTTTCCATTGCTGATTTAATAAGCATAAAGCAAGAGTTAATACGTGATTATGACTTTTTAGAACAAAGCAAAGAAAAAATACACCGTTCAGAAAAAGAACAAGAACGATTAAACCGTTATTCAAAAGATATTCGAATAATAAAAGAACATCTCGCACACAGATTAAGACCATATAATATCTTTCAAGTCTTACAATCCTAATCAAATTTTATAACCCCACGAAAATAACACAAATCCTATGAAAAACAACACAAAAGAATCTAAAGCTCTCTCATTGTCAGATATTGCTAAAGAAATGTATCGAGCAATAAATTTTACACTTAATTATGTCAATAGGGAAAATAGAAAGGAAAATGATTATGAAGTTTCTTTCCTTTATCCAGCCAATAACCTATCATATCAAAAGCTATTAAAAGCGGCTAAAGCATATGAGAAACTTAAACGAAATAAAGAGAAGTTAGCTCCTCCAACAAACCCTCTTGATGAAGGCTTTAGAGTTCGACCCAAGGAAAGAGTTTAATAAAATTAAAACCTACAAAATAACACAAATCCTCCAAAAATATGACAAACAAAACCGAAACCTTTAAAAGGGGTGACAAAGTGGTAATGCATACCTGCTTCGAAGCAACCCTTCCAAAATATAAAGATAAACTCTGGATTTGCGAAACAGATAGCTTTATGAACCAATCAAATCAAGACGTGGTGTTCTTGGAAAACTTCAGCGGATACTTCGCAACAGAATTCCTCCAACGTGTGAAACTTTAGGGGAATTTTTTCGTATAACATAAATAAAACTCTATGAGAATAAAAGCCGAGTTAACACTGGAAGAAAAAATTAAACTTCTAAACAAAATAATTAAAGAAATAAAGTCCCATGATAAAAATGCGAACTCGTATTATATATGCATTTATTTGGAAGATAAAGAAATAATAGAAAAATGCGACTCAAAACTAATTAAACCCATATTTCCCGAATTATACGAAGTAATCGTAAAAAAACAAAACCAAAGAAAAAAAGCTCTGGAGAAACTTCTGAGTTGTTTCACCACTCAACATAAATATCCCATCAATCAATATAAAATCGGAGCATGGACATGTAACAAAGAAAGATTGGCCGCAATGGAAGAACTAAAGAAAAAGATTCAAAATAAACAAATAACATAAAATAAATTATCATGGGACTAGACATTTCAGTTTATAAAGTAATGCCAATAGGCAATAGAGTGCCCGAAACAGTGGAACACTTTTTTACTTTAAGGGAATCTTCAGAACTCAACGTTTTTAAACACTTATCCTTTAAGAAGAAGAATCAGTATTATAACATGAAAAAAGCTATTAAGGATTTGGGATATAAATCAAAAGATTTGGAATGTACAGGTTATAGCTTTGGGCAAGATATGGATTGTAACTTCCTTAATAAAAAACATCTTCTTTATAAAGCATATGCCTACCTAAACACAATTTGGAGCAAAACCTATTTTAATACATTTGAAGAGCTCGAAAAATCAGAATATTACAAAACTTTCGTTTCCAAATTTCTTGATACCCTAAAAAACGAAGGATGGAAAGAAAATTATTACTACTTTGCATCTGGGTCTAATACCTATTATCATAACCTGAGAGATGCTTTTGATTTCTGTCACGATAAAATACTTGTTAGAATATCAACCCCCCCATTGCTCACCAAAAATGAAACCTGCATCGCCATAGAAGAAGTGGGATACCAAAGAAAAGGCGCCAATAAACAATTCTATGAAGACAATATGTGGAGCGGCCAATGTGTAATCGATAAGAAAACACTAATTGACCACTGGAAGAAATACTTCTCCCATGCCACGCCAGAAAGCAAGGGTGGATTCGGAAGCGGAGTGGAATACAAACAAATCGATGAGGAAATGAAAAGAAACTTTAAAGAAAATATCATCGACAAATTTATCGAAGGTGAAACCTTTGTGTGCTATCATTAAAAGCCATATCATGAAAAAAGAACTTTCCTTAACAGAAAAAATTAATCTTCTAAACAAAATAATTAGAGGAATAAAGTCCTATATTAAAAACTATAGTGGTTCGTATTTTATATGCCATTATCTGGAAGATAAAAAAATAATAAAAGGAAGCGACTCAAGATTAATTCAACCCGTATTTCCCGAATTATATGAAGTAATCACAAAAGCGCAAAAACGAAGAAAAGACCAATTGATAGATGCTCTTGGTTGTTTCCTTCCTCACCCTGAAAAAGTCATTTTTTATTATGAAATCGGAGCGTGGACACACAACAAAGAAAGACTAGAAGCAATGCAAGAACTAAAGAAAAAAATCCAACAATGAAAATAAAAATCACCAAGGACTTTAGAAACCAAAAGGCAGGATGGGAATACGACTTCTCTAAGATAAAGGATTTTAAATTCTTAACCATCGTTGGAAATAACGGCTCAGGAAAATCCACCATCCTCCAAACAATCCGTGGCTCCGTCCCCACCAAATCCAAATCACTATACGAAGCCGATTACAAAAGATTGGCGGAGAATGTAGAAATTACACACGATTACGAAAATATATTGTTCCTCGATGCCGTTAAAGATAACGGAAATGACTTTATGAATGCATACGATGCAGTGGGATATTTTGAAAGTGGGGGATTTGCAAAAAAGAACTCATCACACGGAGAAGGCGCCCTTATCGATATCGCAAGATTTATGGACACACACAAAGAAGAACTAAAAGAGAAAACCCTCGTCGTTCTCGATGAAGTGGATAACGGACTCTCAACAGCAAATATGGTCATCTTTATCAACTTTATCTACAAGCTTACACTCCTTGAGAAATGTGACGTGCTCGTTGTATCCCACAACCCCTTCTTTATTATTCAATCCATTCTCTGCTACGATATATCCAAAAGAAAAATTATTTCTTCCAGCGATTATATCAAAGAAGTTACAGGATACGAAATTAAGAAAATTGTAACCCCAGAAAAAAAACCAAATGAAAAAAAAGAAAGACCTAGAAGAAAAACTGATTGACTTCAAAACAGCAATCCTGGCCAGAGAATGCGGCTTCGAAGAAGCGTGTAAGTATTATTACTTTAATAATGGGTTGCACAAAGAAGTTCAAATCTTACAAAAACCATCAGGATATGATGTGAATTGGAATGACAATGAATATTATGGTGTTTCCAAAGACGGATGGAAACACTATTCAGCACCCAATCAAGCCCTCCTGCAAATGTGGTTGAGGGAAAATCATAAATTATATGTTCTGGTAGATTATAATTTCAAAGGATTTTTCATTAAAACAAAATCATATCACAAATCCCTCGGAGAAGTCATAGAAATTGGAATATGTTTAAATCAAGAATATTTTAAATCCTACGAAAAAGCCGTGGAAAAAGGTTTATATGCCGCACTGAAAACAATTAAGAAAGATATAAAAAAGCCAAAGGCAAAGCCTGTGAAATAAGAGCCATGGAAACACTATTACAGAAATTAAAGGAAAAGAACTTTATTGAATTGGCCAAGCTTTCCAGTTCAGTCCACAAAGGAGATTCATATGACCAATACCGATATGTTGGTCCTGTATTTAAGTATTTAGATTTATGCGTCCATAAAGATATAAGAAAATATCCCAATGTTAAATTGCACGTTGTTTTAATTAAAGCAGATAAAATGCATAAAAAAGAATATGGACAAATGGACAGAATATTTGTATACAACCCCCAATGTAGAAATTGGTTTTCCCTATACAACATATTGCCCGATAAAAAACTTCGTGAAGTTTCTATGGTGCAAGATGATTTGTTTAAAATGTATGAATACTTAACAAAGAAGCAAAAGGCAAAGCCTGCTAAAATAAAACAAATGAAAAAAGATACAATAGTTACAAAGACAACCAAAAAACTTGTCGAAGACTTAAACCTTTTCATGCAGAAAAGTATATTCGAAATTATTATCTGCGGGGACTTCGATATACCCCTCGAAGAACTAGACGATGATGATGACAAATATGTAGAAATAAGAGGTAGAAAAAACAATGACGATTGCTACATGGACTGGTGCATAGGCGCATTCAACAAAAAAGAAATAATCAAATACGCAAAGTCAATTCCCAATGAAGAAGGTAAAGGTAACTTCTCTAAAGAATATCTGGAACTGGGAAAATTAATATTGGGATTCTTCGAAAATAAAAACCCCCAAAAAAAGAATTAAAACTATGAAATATCTCTTCTCAGTAATTATCTGTTTATTTATATTCGCTTCGTGTAACGAAATAGATGTGAAAAACAAAACCACTTCTGATTCCGCAAAAGATTCTCTGAAGTGGGATTCCATCTGTAAGGATTATGATAAAACAAAATGGACTTTGGATTCTATTGAAACTGGAATTAAATACAAAAAATTAGATTCCATACTTAATGCCAGCGGTAAACCCTTTCTATTATACGGTGGAGAGAAGTTTTACTATTGCTGTACGGATTATATTAATGATACCATAATAACACCCGATGGCAGCCTATCAATAACAATTAGCAAAAAAGCTGTATATAATCATTTTGGTTGCGATGGAATCAAATAAAATTTGGTTATTATGAAAATATTCCCTACCTTTGGGGAAAAATAAAACTACCACACCTATGCAAGAAATGAAAATCGAAAAAAGAACCAGTGTATGTATATGTCAAGTTGGGCAAGCTACATATAAACGCACCTCCATAAATTGCCCAGAAAGAATAATTGAATGGGGTGAAATTTCTTCAATTCATTTGGTGCCTTCTATTTGTGAGACTGAACTGGAAGAGGCCTTCCAATACGCACTCTCTAAATTAACTGAGGATGTAGAAGTGGAGGAAACAAACGAAAAAATGAGTAAACCCGTCGGAATTGACGCAGAAGCTGAATTGTTGAAACTCCTAAATAAAGAAATGAACAAAACCAAAGAAGAAAGATATTCAGAAATTAAAGAGGTTCTGAATATCGAATCATTTATGAAAGCAACAGATAGCAACCTGGAGATGTTGTTCAAATACATGTTTTCCGCAACCAATGGAATAAGATTGTCAAATATTGCGGTGGGAGAATTTATTAAAGACGAATATGGGAACAGCATCTTCTTAAGAAGAGAATTAGATAGGATTAATAAAAGTGATAGATTTATAACCTCATTTGTCACAGTCGGTGATGTAATAGAGGTTGAACACAACGGAGAACTGCGTATTTATAAAGTAGAAAAATTTGAAGTTATTTCAAACAGCACTTGTGTACCAACCGAATTTGTTATACACGTTAAATTTAGCTATAACAATGGAATAAGTAGTACAGAGTGCACCTCAGACAAATTTAAATATGTAAGGCATATTAGTTACGCTTAAAATAAATAAAAACATAACATCATGGAAAAAAAGATAAATAAAATTTTAGAAGAAAATGTAATAACATTTTTGACAAAAACAAAAAATGGTTATATCATCGGAATAGTTTCGATTGATGAATTTGAAAACAATCCTGATTATCACCAACAGCATTTTGAAGGTAATGACTTATCAGAAATATTTGATAGAATATTGTTATGTGGAAAAACATCTCCCCCTTTAGATAAGACGACCGCCACAGAAAAAACACAGTTAACAAAAAAGATGAAAATTAAAAAAAAAGCAACCACTGTTAAATGGATTTGCGAATTTGAAGGACATGAGTATTTACGTACTCTTTCTGATTTTGGGACAGTAGAAGACCCCTCAATTTTTTGGGAAGTCGCCACTTCAGAGACACCCTATATTAATACAAGTGAGTTGGAAAAACGATTTCACTTAACAAACTCTAAACCATTCAAAGAAGAATCAAACCCAAGAAGGTTTGACCATGATTGTTACGTCCTGACCGATGTGGGAATAACCCCAAGAATAGTCGTCACCTTCGACCAGGCATACGCCAACAGACTTTATGAAGGCGGAAACTATATTATGAAAATAGCAAAATGTTTCGACGCCCCACTATCAATCGACGCCGTAGAATTGTTAAGCAAAACTCTAACAGAAGAATTAAAAAACTGCGGGAAAGACCAAAACGAAGATAAACTAGACCTCATAAAAACATTCGAAGATGCCATAGAAACCATTGACCAGTCAGAATGTAAAACATACGTCTCCAATTTATGTGTTCATATAAAAACTCCCAAAGGACTCTCAATATATCTGAATGGATGCTTGGCAGGAGACCCACATATCCGCTTCGAATCCGTCTCCCAGGACATAACAAAAGAGGAATTTAATAGATTACACGACAGAGCAGTGAATAAATATCTTAAAAGATACAAACCATGAAAAAAATCGTATCTAAAATTGGAGAAATTATAGGATTACCCATTATAGGAAACCCTGTATCTATAAACAAAGAAGTTTGTGGCGAAATTATTGCTTATGACCCACACACTGGAGAGGTAACAATCGAGGTTGCTGATAAAGTGTATGAGAAATATATGAAATCACGTCAAACTATAGGAATCTCCAGTAGGGAAATTGATAATACAAAAAACTTGTGGGAAACCGAAGCAAATTTGGAATTTATACTCGGAAGATTTTGGGTTGACCAAAGATTGGGATGTGTGGCAGTCAGAGATATGATGCACCCACAACATTCTATTAATGTGTTAAACGCCCATGCCCCAGACGTCATTTGCTACTTCGAATGGGAAAGAAAAAATAAAATGTCCCCAGACTGTCATTCTTTTGAAGAAAATCAAAAAGATATAGATAAATGTCACTCCATAGCCAATCACTTAAATGATATGTGGAGACTTACCATAAAACCTGAAAATGTAAAACCAATGAAGAAAAATGACAATCCAATAAAATACGCAGGGGAATGTGTAGAATTCCTTAAATCCGAAGAAGTGCTTGGAAAAAAACCTTCCTGGGACGAAATTATTTCCATTTGGGGAAGAATTGCAAGCCATTCGAATATTAGAGATATTATAATATATGATGAACCTCTATATAATGATATAGCATATGGCATTGTCGCCGTATCAAACGGATTGTTTAAATACCACTTCTTCGTAAAACCAAATGAAGATAATACAAAATTTATTTTACGTTTGGAAAATTGGGGTGGGAAATATGAAATGGCAAGAATTAACCTGCTGGAAAATATGGGAATTAATTGTGACGCCACAAAAAAAGAAAATGCTGCCATGCAATCTGAATATAGACTTGTTTTTGAATCAGATATAACCAAGGAAAATTATATGCAATTATATCACATGACAAAACTCTATAAAGAAAATGCTATTGAAAAAGTTAAGCAAGAATTATCTTACAAATCTGTAATAATAAACTAAAATCATTATGACAAAAACGCAAGAGGAGATATTAAATGGCATTATTGGCATGTATAATTGCTGCGGTGAAATGGCGCCATCGGTATCGGTATATAACCAGTGTAACACAGAGCTTAATTTGAAATACGAAAATAATAATTAAATATTTTGAGCGGTGGAAGAAATTTTAAAAGAACTAAAGAAATATCAAAACATAAATGTAACTGATAAGCAATTTGAAAAGATTGAAGGTGAAACTTTGGTTGGTGCAAAAGTGGAAATAGTATGGACAGGACGTGGAGAATCCGATAACGGATATTTATTTGCTTTACCCTGCCAATCACCAGACGAAGGTGACGTGTTTGTTCATATACCATTTCCAGACAATTCGGACGGAATTGGTGATGCAGACCCACAATGGCTACATCTTTTCAATTTACTAAAAAACAAACGAGTTAAAAAAATTATTTGTAGTGGTGGGTTTTAAAAATATTTAATTATGGCAAATTACCCAAAAGCACCTTCAAAAACACATACCATCACAATGATGCGTATTTTTATGAAAGCAACTTTTAAAAACTTTAAAATAATTCCTATTAAAGTAAAGGTAATAAAAAATGAGCTGTGGTGTTGGTGATATAGTTTTGTGGTGGTTGTTCGTCGGCGGATTACTTTGGCTAATATTTGCCAAGAAAGAAAGATTTACTGGCACGAACCCAGTTGGCGATATATTAAAAGTATGGTTGTTTCCTTTGTGGCTTATATTATCCACAATAGAATTATGTTGTAAGAGGAAGAAGATGAAGTGGCTTCGTAAGTATTGGTTATTAGTCGCAATAAAAAAAGCTGTCGATTATTCATTTAACAGGAATTTAATTGGAATTAAAAGAAAGAATATTATTCATAAAAAATAAAATCTAATATCATGACAAAAACACTTATTTCAAAGATTCTCCCAGGAATGAGTAAAGAATCTCTCATAGGACAACCTGTAAAATCAAATGGCAACATCCATGGGAAAATCATAGAATATGACCCAACAAATGGAGATGTTATAATTGAGGTCGATGATGAAGTATATGAAGGGATATCTAGTAGAATTGCAAACAAGCAAGACTTTGAACTATATTTTGAGAGAGATAGGTCATTTGATTGCAGAAGTTCGAGCTATTACGAAGGTCCAATTTTAATAGAAAAAAGTTACTCTGGTATAGATATAAAACTTCACGGTTTTTTACAGTTGAAAGACGACGATTTTACTTATAAAATTATTTTTTTTAAATATGACCCATTTAAAAACGAAAAAATTTATCGTGTTTTACTTAATAAAAAAAAGTATTTCTCAGAGTTTTTACATGAAACAAATGATTTAAATGAAGCAAAGGAATATGTTTATTCACATATTAATACGAATCAGATAATAGATATCCCTAATAGCTGGAAAATAAATAAAATGGAAATTAAAAGTATAAAAGAAACAATTTTCAAGTGGATTTGTGAGTTTGAAGGAAATACTTATTTGCGTACACTTGTTGCCTATAAAGATGGAAGACCATCCTCAGTCTTATGGAACACTATTATTGCCCCAGAAGACTACAGATTATGTGCGGGTTATTCTAATGTGGATGAAGACAGAAGTGCCAAGTTGGAAAGTACATTCCAAAACGCAGCAAATTTTGAACCATGTCAAGAAAATGACCAGAAAATCACCGATAAAGAAAACAACACATCCCTTATAAAAATTTTTGAAAAGGCCATTGAATTCATTGGTCAAAACTCTTGTAATGTACAAATATCTAATGGTTCAATTCACATATCATTCCCTACGGAATTTTCAGACAAATCTGAAATCACATTACGATGTCCACTATGCTGCAATGAAAATGTTTCATATATTACTTTTGGGTCTATTTCACAACGTATAGCGGGAAAAGAGTTTATAGAACTTTGTAATAAGACTATGGATAAAATCAAGGAAAAAGACAAACATATGCTAAAAAAGATTATGGAAGAAATAACCCCCGATGAAAAGCAGAAGTTGTCTGATGATATAAAAAGAACGTCATCAAAAGAAATTGCTGAAATATTTATAAAAAACATAAACAGTCGAATAAATGAATTATTGACAAAAATCAATAGTGAAATTAAGCCTTTGGAAATAGAACATGAAGAAATATTTACTAAAGACTGGGTTGATGCGTTGCAATTCGGAATTGATACAATTGTAAATCTAAAAAAATGAAAATTTCAATGGATATGGAAGGGGTAATTAAATACGATTACCGAATAAGAGAAATTGTTTACAGCAATGGGAAGAGCAAATTTATTCCAGAATGTATAAAAACTACAATTAATGGTCAAATGGTCTGGGAACATGTTGATAATTATTGTTCAATAGAAAATCAAACGTTTGCTACCCAAAAAAGTGCTAAGAAAATGATTGATTATCATAAAAAAGCATTTCTCCAATTTCAACAAAGGCCATTAAAAGTTAATGAAATAATACATTATATAAAATAACAAAAAATGGAAAAATATAGAATAAAAGAACAAATATTTGATGATGGTAGAAGTAAATTCTTCCCCGAAGTATATTATCCTGAGTTAAGATATGTTATGGATAGACCAGCGTTTTGGTATAATTTTACCGAACAGGGATATGAAAGTTATGGTGAAGCGTTAAAGGCAATAACAGCACGAAAAGAAAACAAAAAACCACTCGGTGAAAATGTTATTAACGTAAAAATTCACGATGTAGATGGCGAATAAATTAGATTTAGCAGAAGCTCAATTACAAGGATATGCATTGGGAAAATTGCAACCTTTCTTATGACCACCTAATCAGTTTGTGCAAGTGTCTAGAAGACAATGAAACGCAACAATTAACAGATTATTGCAACTTTTACTTTAGTAAAGAGGAAGCAAATGATACGAGTGATAAAAAAATTGATAACTATTAAAGAAAAGCCCCCATGAAGTTAAAAGAAATAAAAGAATGGATTGAAAGACTCCCAGAAGAATTCCTTGAATTCGATGTGGTAAATGCAGAAGAAGGACCCAACGATGGGGGCGATGTATATTACAGATTGGATAAACCAATTACTTCTCTTAATGTGAACGAAGAAAGTGAAGAAATTCTGTTTTTGAATGATAAACCAAAAGTTATATCCCCAGAAATTTTTTTGAATGATAAACCAAAAATTATATCCCCAGAAAATTAAAACCCATGAAAGTAATTGTAGAAACAGAAGAAAGAAAATTTAAGCCCGTAACAGTACAAATAACCTTCGAATCATTATCAGAAATCGCCGTTATGTTGGCAGCCTCAATACTCACGAAGAGGAATTAAGAGAAAACTTTCCATTCCCAGAAACTCATGAAAGAAACCTTTTATTGAGCGAAGGCGTAAATGCCGACCTGTACGAAAAAATTAAAAAACTGTACAAAGAGAATGAATAATTTGAAACTTTTTCAAGGATTTTTCGTATAATATAAAAAAGGATTATATGAAAAATGAGGTTCTAAAAGAGAATGTAAGGTTTATCAGATATATGAGCGGAACAACTCTTGTTTGGATGTTGCCACATCCTTATAGAAAATATCATGTGGCTAATTTAGCAAAAGGACATATCCCAAGAAATAAAAAAGTTTTGGAAGATTTTGTAAGACATATGACTCCACCAAGAGGAGGAACATTTAAATTTACACTTGAACAGTTGTTGACAATCAATTTTGAAGAAGCATATCAAAACGGAACAGAACCATTTATTTAAAATAAACACCATGAAATTTCATTGGACAAAATATTTAGACGAAGTTGGAACAATATATTCTCATGACGGATTCTTCCAAGAACGGGCAAAAACAAAAATTGAGCACTTGGAAGAAAAAATAAAGACTTTAAAAGAAAGATATGAAGCCGAAGAAATAAGACTTTATAAAGCCGTCTTAAAAGATTGGACACAAGAAGAAATCCAAGAAGCAAAAGCAAAGGCATATGTTAACAACTTGTCTTATGAGGAAAAGCAAAACTTAAGTGAAGAAGTGAAAATAGAATTAAGAAAACAAAACTTTGCCATATGAAAGATACAAAATTCTGGAGTAGAAAAATAATGTTGCCTTTGGGGTTTGAAGTCCTCGGAGCTAATTTTGGTAACAATAGTTGCTATTATAAATATGTCACCTTTTTCCCCGAAAAATTGGCCATGCTCTTTTTCTCCGCATTCAAAAACAGAATGCTCCTGTATACATTTAAATCCAAAAAAGAATATAACGAATTCCGAGCAGGTAAATTCGCCATTACAGAAGACCAAAACAAAGATGGAGATACGGGAATTGTGGGGAACCACTTAAATATATCAACCCCATTAATATTAACCACAGAATTAATCGCCACTCCATAGAGAATATTAAACAAATGAGAGAAGCTATTAAAACCGCAAACGATTTAATATCTAAACTTTAATATGGATAAGATAGAAGCATTTATTCTTCGTCTTGATAAAATTGGCATTAAGGTAAAACTTACCAGCAATGCCCCCTGGATATATCTCACCGAAATTAATGGTAAAAGAGTAACAGAAACATTCCACGGTGAACACGGATTTACAATCGCCTTCACCCCCATCCGCCCAGACCAAGAACTGCAGTTTACAGATATTGGAAAAATATTTCGACTGATTAGAAAGTATTGTGTGGAAAGATTATCTAATGAAGTACAGCTTTGTTCTTGGTGTGGGAAGAAACCAAGATATGGAACAGAAACAACTTGTGTAGATTGTACTGATGATATTGATTAATAAAGACACTGTGAGGAATAAAGAATTTTAAGTATATAGAGGGGTGTTAATTATTTGACATTATGTGGGAAGATAATATCTAAAACAATATTTAATTCCACTTCTTCCAAAGGTAAAATATTTATCACTTCCAGCATATATTTCTGTATGTACATAAAATCTTATTTTTTGAATAGCATTATCTTTTAAAATTCTGCCAACTATTTTTCTGTAGGTTCTTTTGTATTCCAGCATTCCTTGAACATAAGACTCTGCTGGTAATTTTACAACAATTTCATGGTTATAAGGCAATGTTCTCTTATCAGTTTTTACAACAGCATTAATCTGAAGCTGTTTAAAAATATATATAAAGTCATTTTCCATGATAGATTCTATCTCATCCAGGACAACATTAAAGTCAGGGATAAAGCTTCTGAAATGTTCGGTGAAAATAGCAGGATTGTTTCTCAATTCCATATACTAATAATTGATACGTAATATAATCCAACTTGGTTGCGAATTAAAAAAGTCTTCATCACAAGTAATAGTCGCCCATTCTTGGTCTATACCCCACAATAAATAATTATCTTCTTGTTGTATTTCCCAACCAGTATTATTACTTGCATTGTATTCATCAATTAAGTTCTTTATTTCGTTTAATGGGGTGTGTTTTGATAACCAAATAGCATCACCATCACCGCCTTCTGAAATAATTGATGAATAAATTAAATCTAAAACCTTTTTATTATTTTCTGAATTCATAGCTGTTTATTTAAGTTACTATTTTTGTTTAATATAAGCTAACACTTCTTTTCATCCTGTATAATTGGTTTCCTAACATCCCAATGGAGAACAACATAATCATCATTCAAACTTAAAAGTGGAAAACAATTCGTCAAAATTCCTTGTTCCATGATTGTTGTATATTGAACTGTTTTTGTATAATCCCTTTTGTACCCATGTCTGCCAGATAAACCACCATATGTTTTTTTTAACCATTCTTTAAAAAACAAAATATCAGAGTTTTCTGACAATTTGATTTTCAGGCAGCCTCTTTTTAATAGTTTACCCGTATAAGTTTTATTATTTAATTGTACATTCATTTTCATTTTGTTAAATTTATTGTGTTTTTTAATATAATAATTGGAAACTCTTGTTGTGAAACTCATAATGAGGTTTTATTTCCCATTTCATTGGATGATTTTATTATATCATCATCCTTTATTAACCCTTCAACTTCTGCGGATTTTATAACATCAATTTTCGCCAACAATGTCGGTTTTGTTTTCATTAATTTTTCAATTCTTTCAATTTCAGCTTCGAGCTCTTTTGTTTTTATTTCTTTTAATTTATCTGATGTTGGTGCAAATTTTGAATTCTTGATATCAATTGGTTCATTATTTAAAAAGAAAATATAGTCATATGATGTCCATCCAAACGAGTGAAACCCCCAACATTCAACCGCATCAAAACTAAAAGACCTAATTTTATCTGTTTTATCATCAAAATAAACCCAATTGTTAACTTTGTTGGTCTTAAATACTGTTATTGGATGTCCATGATTACACCACCCAACATTGACAAAGATAAATTCATTATCAGTTATTCTAGACATATCGTACAAAAAGAATTCTTTCTTTTCTACATTTTCCATATTAATTATTTATTGTGCAAATATAACATTAATTCCCAATATAAACAACTTTTCCCCAATATTTTTTACAAATATAAATAAAAGCAGTAAACATAATAATCGTTTCGATGGACCATGATTTTTTCTGCCCCATATAAAATTGAGAATATTTTTAACTATTTATAGGTGATGAACGGAAAAAAATACATAAAAGAAACCATAAGAAAAGCGGTCAATAAAATCTTCGAAAATGAAGTAGTAGATTCTATACTCGATAAAATAAATCGCTTTGGCATGGAATCTTTAACCCCATTGGAAATTGGTTATCTCAATAAAAGCTCAAAGGGAATAAATGACACAGAAGCAAAAGAGCTTCTTTCTATTGACACTGGGTATGTATTTAGAAAGAATATTCCTGAAATCGGAGATGTTTCATTTACCTACGACTCAACAGAAGAATATGACGAGGGGGAAATCGTACACAAAGGAGATACCACTATAAGCGGAGATAGAATAGTCTATTCTACAGATATATTTGCCGATGATGATACACCCTTTTCATTTACTTTACACGATGGAAATGATTATGTGGAATTTAATGATGCAACAGAGGAATTGTTGTCAAAATTCTTCGAAGAAATTGCAGAAAAAATTAATAAAACATTATAAAAGCCACAGGAGTTAGCCAATAATTAAATCATTTTTTCACTCTTCCCACCCCCTCCGACAAATAACCCATCCCATTTGTTCATAAACGTAAAACAAGTAAATAATTGATATAGCTAACCCCCTCCGACAAACACACCCCGCAAAAATAAAAGCCCAAAGCGAAGCTCTTTATTTGATTTTCATTATCTTTTTTGTTATATTTATGGTAAAACAAAGGAAATGCAAGAAAAAATTATTCCTGAATCGGGGGGGAAACAAGAGGAAATATACAACTTCTCTGGCCAAATCACAGAAACTTTAATAATGCTCTTAAATAATTATATAAAATTTTATGAAGCGAAATTAAAAGATGGCGCTGAATGGCATTTTGGGGTTTCAGAAATCCCCACAGAATTCTTAAAAGAAAAAACAAACATAGGAAAGATAAAAACAGAAGTAAACTTTACCTATTCTCTGGAAAATATAATTAACGGGAAATTTGAAACTTCTAAAACTATTCTCTTAAATGATGATTCTTATGAAATAACACTTCTTCTCTCAATTAAAACACAAAATGATATAAAAACATTCTCTTATGAACTGGAGGAAATTGTTGTACACGAACTCCATCATGCATTTAGATATATAAAAACCCTTAATAAAAACTCTAAAGCAAATGCTTTGAATAAAACCAAAAACTTTACTTGGAAACAATTACAATTAACCATCCAAGATAATCCCACAATTAAAGAATTTATGCAAATGATTTATCTTTCACTCCCCCAGGAAATAGAAGCCCGTGTCCAAGAAACCGCCACAAAACTTAAATACATAAAAAAAACAACACCCAATCAAACTATTGAAACACTTAGACAGTTCCAACCACTTAGAGATGCAAAAAGAATGTTGAACTATTCAACAAAAGAAATTAAAAAAATAGACCCAGAAGTAATTAAACCATTTGTTAATGCTTTTAATAAAAACCTTAAAACACTTTCTGAATATAATATAAAAAATACCACAGAATCCTTTTTTGAATATTGGGGTAAAATTATCCGAAACAAAGGAGATGTGCTATTTAAAAAAATTCTTAGATTGGTCGCTGATAAATATCAGGTTAAAAATGAAAATGTCCTTATAACAGAAATAGACGAAAAACTATTAAAGGATATTTCTGGATATGAATTTTAAATTGATTTTGATGAAAATAATAACCCAGTAAAAACTAACTTGTAAAAAATGGAAGAAAAAAAAGAATATGAACATCTAACCATATCCCTGTCCCCAGAAATTCTTAAGAAACTTGAAGAAGGGGGCTATAATAAATCTAAAATAATAAATAGACTTCTTACTGAATATTTCGAGAAAGCCAAAGGCGAAGCCATTAATAAAAAATAAATATATTTTTCATTCTGGGATGATTTTTACTTTTTTCTACCTATTTATAGGAAACAGTTAAAACTTATAATTATGGGACGCAAGAAAATTGAAACAGAAAAGAAAAAGGATAGGTTGTCTATAACCATTCGAAGGGAGACTTACGACCACTTTGAAGAGTTGGGTATAACCAATAAATCAAAGTTGATTGAGTGGCTCCTAAATGAGCATTTTGAACTTAATAGCGGGAGGGGTTATGGAAACGTTGAAAGTTTGTAAAATATGTGGCCAGGAAAAGTTTATTGGGGACTTTGGACTTAACAAAGATTCTGAAGATGGCTTCAAAGATTATTGTAAAATATGCTGGAGTACATTAAGAGAAGATGCTAAGGAAAAGAAAAAACTATTGGAGATTGAAAAATTGAAAATAGCCGAAGAAACAGCCACCAAAAAAAAGCAAGAACAAGAGAAAATTAAACAGGAGGAAGAATATCTTATACTTTGTGAACAAAGGGAAAAGGAAGATGCGTTAAAATGTGAACAAAGAAAAAAAGAAGATAAGTTAAAAAGAGAAAAAATTCAGAAGGAATATGTAAAGTTTAGAAACAAACAAAAACTGATAGAAAGAAAATTAACGTTAGAAAGAAAGATGAAGCTAAATTATAAAAAGAAATGGGAAGATAAATTAAAACCTATTATTAAAGAAATAGAATTCGAATTAGAAAAAGAAAAATGTGAAATTCGTGGAATTTATAAAGCTAAAAAAGATGTTAGACATACTGTGGGGAGATTCTTTATAAGCAAAAATTCTTCCAAGAAGAAATTAAAAAAGATTAATAAGACTGAAAAAATACTTGGATGTTCTTTTGAAGAGTTTAAGCTATATTTAACAAGCAAATTTGAGCCTTGGATGAATTGGAATAACCACGGATGCTATACAGGAAATAAATATGAGACATGGCAACTTGACCATATTGTTCCACTGACATTGGCAAAGTCTTTTGAGGATATAATTAAACTAAACCATTATACAAATTTTCAGCCTCTAGATAGTTATATTAACGTAAAAGAAAAAAGAGATAAATTGAACTGGGGAGAGGTACCAGTTTTAAATAAAACCTTTATTAATTGTGGGGAGAATTGTGAATTAAACCAGTTACAAATATAGTAATAATTCACCACAAAACTCTATATAATTACAGGGAGAGTTTCGTGTAATAATTTATGTGAAATATTAACCTAGAATGATATGAAAGTTTTGGTATAAAACTAAGTAGTCTTCCTCCCACTTTTTACCACTTCTCAACACAAAATCTATAGTATAAAGCGCAACTAGTTGGTTCTTAGATAAGTAATTAATTGTAAAATAACAAGAAAAATGGTAATATAGAATCTAAAAATTTACCAAACGGGAGCGGATAAGTTTTACGTGCCATTGTGTCAGAAAAACTGACACCCCCGATTTTTTTTAAATTCAGGAACATTTATATTTTTACAAAAGAATTTATGATTATTTGAGGTCAGAATTTGGGTAAACATTAAAAGGGGTCAGATTTGAGGTGGGGGAAATAAACCCCCACCGTAAATTAAAGTTGACCGTATAAACAGAACAAAGAGATTTCCCCCCAGGAGGCCTTTAATATTTTTAATAAATTATAAAGATTTTTAACAAAGTTTTTAAGATGTAATTAATCTGATAAAAAATCCTAATCTTATATTGAGAAGAGGTCAGAAATTACCTGGGGGGATTTTATCCGCCGATGGGGTTTTAAAAGAGAACGGGAAAAGATAAATTTAATTATTCAAGAACTTCAATTTCGACGGTAACCTTCATCCTGATTTTTTTATCCTCAAAAGGTTTAATAAGTCTGTTTACGACATGTCCTGGAGAGAGTCTTCTTTTACCCTCATCAATATACATATCTTCTTGTCCCCCCTCGTATACGGTTCCTGTGTATTCTTCAACTACTAGATTCTTTTTCATAATGGCCATCCTTTACTTTTTCGTTTATATCTTTTTGTCTTTGTTATGCGGGTCATCCCCTTTTATTATATGCTACGTGATTTCTTCAAAAAAGTTTCACTTATTCAAAGAAAAAAAGAAATAATTTTTTTGACAGGATGGACGGGCGGAGGCGTTTGTATTAGGGTTTTCTGTCCATACGTTTCAGAAGATAATTAAGGGCATATATTCCTATAATAAGTAGAATAAGTTGCCACACAGCGAGAGAAAATACGAATACAGCCACTAGAGCAACAATGATAAAGAACATTAGCCACAGGAGGCCATGAATAATAAAAGGTTTCATTGGATATTGGGTTTTAGATATTATACGGGAAAATTGGTGAAATGTTTCACATTTGTTGCGAGGTTATAAAAAGGCGAAACCTCGAAGGGACAAGCTCCGAGGTTTCTAAAAAACAAAGACAGAATGCAAGTTGGAGTTTGGGAGCTCCTAGATGAATTCATAGACGGTAGATTATACGAAAGAAAATTAAAAAGGTTACAACTTTTGGTAAAAATAATTATAATGCCATTTTTTCCTTGAAGGCTCCCACTTCTTTTGTTCCTTTATTTTTGTTACAATTTTTGCAGGATACGGTAAGATTAGTTTCATCATATTTGGCGCCCCCATTTGCAAGAGCTGTTATATGGTCAATGGTTGCCAGATTTGGATTTTTATTATTTTGTATTAATTCTTGAGGGGTAAGTCCCCCAACTTCCAAATGAGGTTTCCCGCAATAGGAGCAAACTAAATCTCCTTTTTGTTTCAGGATTTTCTTCAGGTATTCATCACGGAATTTGAGCCAAGTCCAGAAGCTATCTTCAACGAAGTCTACGTCCTGGTATAGGAGTTTATTTCGAAGGAGCAGGCCTGCGGCCATAGATTTAATATGGGGTTTATCCGCAGTAAATATTACATTTCTTTGTTTGGTTCTTCCTGATTGAGAGCTCCTGACAATAATTGTTGTGGGGGGGGTTGGGATTATTCTTCGGTTGTTTCGTAAAAAGTTTCCAGAGCTTCATCATTCTGTTCATTAGAAGGATTTTTTTAACTCAAATAACATTTGGCGTAGCAACTGATTCCATTATCTTTCAGGACTTGGACAAAAGCTCTGGCGCAGGCTTCATATTTTTCTGCTGACTGGCCGTAATAGTCTTCGTGGTCAATAAAGAGATTATATCCTTTATAGACGTTTTTGTTTAATCCTTTCAGGTTATTTTTCTTTGCCCATCTGACGAAGGGGGAATTTCCCCCCAATCCAGATACATAAGCTCCGCCGCATAAACCTTCAGGTTCATAATAAGACTTTCCAATGGGTTTATCATTCAGGTCGGACTCCACGAATGTGACGGGAGTTGGAACGCATTTTCTGAGTGCTTCCATACCAGCCATTTGAGCTTTGGCTAGGATTTCTTTATAGTCTTCCATTATACAATGTTTAATTTTTCCCTGATAAATTTGAGCATTTTGCTTCCGCTTTTGAAGCAGATGCAATCTTCCCTACGACTTGAAGCGGGTGGTTTCCATTTAGGCTATACACGGGACAATCTGAGTCACAAGATGCATGCACTCTATCGCAGACTTCATAAAGTTCATTTGCGATATCTTCATCGGTTATTCTTTCACCCTTGATGAGTTTCATTAAAATATCTTCCATTGTGTTTATTTTTTAAATTCAAATATATAAAGCAAAGATTTTAAAAAGAGGGAAATTAATCCACTGTGGCTCCAAGTTCATTAATCAAATCAAGAGCTCTATTTATATCTTCAAAGATTTCTTCGATGCTATCCCCGTAGCTCACTCCATTAAGGAAAAATTCTGTCTCGACTCCATTTTTCTTGCCGATATATTTCACCCCCATAATAAAATCTGAGCAATTAGAATATACCACTTCATCTTTATCGGACTTTACAAGAGCTTCGGCATTGCGTACTTCCACTACAGGATGTAGTTGTTTTCCACATTTGTCCTGGATTGTTTCACCGCAATAGACTGTTATTTTTTTCATGATTATTTAATTTAAGTTTATAAAAAACCCCAAAGCCATACACTGGGAAGATGGAGTTGGGGGTTGGCGTAATATTTAGATTATGTCAAACTTTATACTATATTATACGTATTTTTTTAAAAAAGGTTCCAATAAAAAACAAAAAACCCCCTCAAGTGGGGGTTTTAAGGCTGAGCCAGCGGAATAAGAATGGTTGTTCACTGATTTATTGGTAGCCACTCCAATCATATCTCATCCATTTTTTTCAGAACGGAACTATTCCGCCTCCCAGCTCGTGACTTATTTATACGGATAAGAGAAAGGAAAGGTTACATATAAATTCAAAGAGCCCCTCAAGTGGGGCTCTAAGAGATTCAGCCTGCTGGAAAATTCCACGGCGCACATGTAGCTCGCCAGCATCTAATCTGTGAACTAGGTTATACGGATTTCTGTGCAAAAGAGTTGCAAAAAATCCCAGAATAAAATTCACTCTGGGGTTTCCTGGTCAATAACAAATTAAAAAAATGAATATACAAATATACGATAAAAAATGATAGGGTGGTAGTTTTTTTAAAAAATAAACCCCAGAAAAAAATCTTCTGGGGGCAGGCCTTCGCAGCTGGTCACCTATTTTTGTTTTCTTTTATTAATTTCGTCTCTGATTTCCGCAGCTTTTTCAAATTCATCTTTATCCAGGGAGTTATTAAGAGCTACATTTAATTCTTCTAAAGAGAGTCTAGACAAATCAGTTTGTTTTTTATGCCATTCTTTTAAATCAAAACTTTTTTCCCATTGGGGAGATTTAAAGGTTTTGATTATAGAGTCCAGGTTATCGGCGAACATGGGGAATTTCTTTTTAATTTCTTCGATTTCTTCTGGGGTTGTATCCTGGGTAATATTTATAAGGGTTGAGAACTCATCAGAATTATTTATAGCAATTGGTTTGTTTTTTTGGGGAGAGGTTCCTGATAATAAGTTGGGGAGAGATTCCACAAAGTTTGCCAGGGCTGTTATAACTTCCTGGTTAACATAAATGATTCTAATTCCCAAATAAATAACAACCCCCAGCGACAATAGAACAACTCCATTAAATATGGGGAGAGCTGTAAAAAATGAGGCTACAATTATTATGAGGCCTGCGATTGTTAAACCTAGTGCGAGAAGCCCGCAGAAGATTCCTGTCATGAAGTCAAAAATATAGTTTGGGTTTTTTCTTTCCATGGGGTAAATATAGTAAAATTAAATTAACTTTCCAAGAAATCTTCATAAATATTTTCCAATTTAAGCATAATTTCTGGGGAGAAGTCTTCTGCGAAAAGGGGAATAATGTTGAGTAGTTCTTTTATGGCTGTTTCGTATTTATTTTTACTTTTATCTCTTTTTGTTATGGAGTCCAGGGAGACGAGTTCCTCATGGAGTTGGGGGTAATCTTCGTCATAACAGATTGAGAGCATTTCTTTAAATACTTCTCTGGCGTTTTTATCTGGCATATATTTTAAAAGTTTATTTTCTTTTAAATATGCCGAAAAAATTTAGAAATTTATATTTCGTCTCTATGGTAGTATGAACCGAATGCTACAACAAAAGCAAACAGTCCCATTACTCTTAGACTTAAGTGTTCTGCGGGGTTAAATATGTGAATTGTGCTTATAAAAATGGAGGAATCCAGAAATAAAACATAAGCAAGTGATGTTATTGCTGCAATGATTAAGCAGGCAGCAATTGTTATTAGGATAAAGTATACAATTCCCCCCAGGATTACTCCAAAGAATGAGCCACCAAAATCAAAGAATTTTACTAATTTTTTCATGATTATTTTTTTTGTTTTGTTTGATAAGCCGTTCTTCGAGCTTCATTTTTCTTTGGTGTGCCGTCGGCTTTTAATTCAGGACCTTCGTATATACAAGAAGGAAGACTTGTATTGAAATCATATTCATAACCAATATTTTCCACTCTGATGGAGCCGATGTGGTCTGTAAATATGTCTCCTTCTTTTACTGTGTTGTTCGAGTTGGCATATTCTCTGGCCAAGGCATTCTTTTTCTTTATAAATTCCTTTCCCAACTCCTCAAGCCTACTTTTATATTCTTCTATTTCCATGGTTATACAAGTTTTGATTCATCATAATCTTCAAAAGAAATTGTGGCCTCGCATTTCTGTATTTTCCCGTTTTTGTAATATTCAATCCAGATGTCTCCCGATTCTTCTCCTTCTCCACTCAGTTTAAATAGAACATTGGGGTGTTTCTTAGAATATTTTCTCATATCTTTTTCATGTTCATACCATTTAATGGAGTCATCAAAGCAATTACTATACCCAGCTCCTGTTGCTTCGCTTATTTCTTTAGCGTAATCTGTAACAAAATCATTGCCTTCAATGATTTCTAATTTGTGATGTGTGTAGTATCCCATAATTAATTTATTTTAAAGATTATATTCTTCAATTTTTTTCTGTATAACTTTAATACAGCTGATGGTTGTATCCAACCTGTTCAGGTTTGCCTCCATGATGAGGGAGATTTGCTGATTCAGGTCTTTTTGGAACTCTTTATATTGGGGAGACTTTCTATCCAGTGATTTCATAAAGTTGAGAGCTGCTTCGAGAATGAAGTCTTCCAAATCTTTTTCCTGTTTAATATTCTGGTATTGTTCAGCTGTATAGAATTCGAGGGATTTTTCTCCGAACACGTAGAAAAGAGTTTGGTCTATAGAACCTTTTCTGTTTTTTGACCAAGAAAGGGTTCTTGTATTTTTCCCCTTATCAAAAATCATTTCCAGGTGGGCATCGAAGAGGTGTTCGATGGTATTCTTTCCCTCAAACGAACCGTCTTTATTAACGTGGCCGATAACAATCAGCACGGCGTTATTTTTATCTGTCCAAGCCCGCAGGTTCTGAATCAGGTTAAATGCTGCGGTATCTGCAGGAACATCAATAAAATCTTCTTTCAGGAGAATCTGCAGAGAATCGATAATGACAATGGATGGTTTCATATCATCCAGTTCTCTCATATAATCCTCGATGGAAGCGCACATGCTTCTGTCTACAATAAATGCATTGTGGTGGAGGATTTTATAGCGCTCCATTTGCATGACCACGCTTGAGTTTGTCATTTCACGGGAATAGAGAGAAGTTTTAATGTTTTCGAAGAATTTCTGCAGCACCACAGAGAATGTGGTTTTTCCTGCTCCAGGGGTACCTGTCAGGAATATTGCGCTTCCCCTCACGAATCCGCCCACTCCACTTATAAACTGGTCGAGAGTATCGTCTCCTGTTTTCAGGGCTTCCTCTGCCGAGTGGTCTATTTTTACATCCGAATAATTTATGCTTTTCATTTTTTACCTACCTTTCATCGCTCGCACCTGATTTAAATATATAAAGAAGTTTGGTTAAAAAAGAGGGAACTTTTACCAATTTTCAAATCTGATTTTATAAACTCCTTTTGGAATCTCAGAAACGACGATTTCAAAACCCGTCATACCATCTTCAAAAATTTGGTGTTTTGGAATATCAACCGTCAATTTTTCTTTTAGAAGATATTTTTCTGGGTACTTGCTACCGAAATATTCAGCGGTTTCTTTTGGCATTTCTTTTACGCTTGCTTCTGCACAAGCGATTAATACTTTTGCGTGCTTTTTATAAATTGGGTCATCTTCGGACACCATACCTATAACGCGTGTTGACATACTCATAATAATTGTTTTTTAGAATTAATTTCTTCTTCAATTTCGCTTTTGTCTCTACGGACATTTCTTTTGGAAACTTTCTTGTAGATTTTATCTTTCTTCCGTCCCCTCAGCTCACCATGTTTCTTGTAAGTTTTATTGCCCATTGTCTTTATTTAAATACATAAAGAGAATTCTAAAAAAAGAGGGAACCCCTAATCATCCTCATCATCCCCATCCCCATCTAATAATACAATGAGGAATATTGGAATCCAGATGCACATAAACAATAAGAAATCTTCCATCTTATTCCCCATCCCCCGTATAAAAATTAATATCCACCCTGTCTGAGATTGAGTCATCAATCATCTCGATTGGCACCAATTCGAAGGTTTCGTCTTCTGGGGTTGTGATGTATCCAAAGACAGGCCTGGTTTTGTTCTTTAATTTCATGAGCTCACCAATGAGGTCTTGAACTGTCTCGATTGTTTTAATTTTTGGTGCTGCCATTTTGCGTTTTTTTAGTTATAATATATTATACGCAAATGGGGGTTAAATGTTACAAAAAAGTTAAAAATAGCAGTGTAATATATTAAACCTCATAAACCTCTGTTATTTTATAAAACCCCTTATATTCATTGAGGTCAAATTGTGTATAAAATGCCATTGATTTAAATCCAGTAACACTATTTGGTGGTGGAGAGTTTGCAATTACTTGCAACATATTTCCAGGGGAATTGTAATCAATTTTCATTAATTCTTCGCCTGGTTCATAAGGTTTTCCATTGGAGTCTGTGTTTATAAGTTCATTACGGAATGAGGAGTATTTGGGGTCATTATCCAAAACAAGGTCTCCATCCCCAGTTTCCAAGTATTTCTTGCGAAAAAAAATTTCAAATTTCGCCTGTTCAAGGGTATCTGTCATACAGATTAATGTCCAATCCTTGATTTTATCAATTGCTGGATTGAAATACACTGCATATTTAGGTTTAAGTTCAGTTACATCATAATCTCTCTTAGCATATTTCTGCAAGAGATATTGTTTTTTCTGTTGGGGAGTTAGAGCTGTCATAAAATAAAAAATTCCTTATAAATAAATATAAGGAATTTTCTAAGAATTATCAAAAATATTTAGGATGTTTTTTTAGAATCTTCATATCCCGCCTCATAAGCTTTATTTAAATAATCCCATTTTAAGGTTTCAAGAGTCATCTTCTCAGCTAAATCACTGCTATTTACATCACCTATTCCAAGTGTTTCTTTACACCAATCTGTAAAACTTTCAAGTTTTCTTTCCTCAACAGCCTCTCTATCTTGTTTCAGAGACTTGCTGAGTTCAGCAATTAGAGTTCGATAATTCGAGGATTTTTCTTTAAGTCTCGAATAATCAGGATTTGAGGGGCAGTTAGATGGAAGTTTTTCAATTTCTATCAAGACTGTTTTAAGTCTCCTCTCGTAATCTTCGAGTAATAATTTTGTATTTTTCATTTTGTTATTTTTTAGATTAATTTTTCAGGCTTACCTCTGAACTCTTTTGAAGCATAAACACATGGTTCAGTTGGAACGATTCCGTCCATTGCTCTTCCCCAACATCCTTTGTGATAATAGTTCTTTATTATTGAGGGAGACATGTATGTTCCGAGGGCTTTGTTAATGAGTTCAACTGCTTGTTTCATTGAGTAGGCAGCAACATAAACGCTCCCATACTTATAATCCCCCGACCACACGGTGCCGTTCCAAATCTTCAATTGCTTTCCCATGTTATGCTTCCTCCAGTTCAGCGTTTTCTTTTACGCTCTTCTTTTTGTTATTTACGGGAAGAGCGATATCTGCTTTGACAAACTCCTCTCTTAAGATTTGTTTAGCTCTGAATAAGAAAGCTTTGACAGTCCCAATGGGTTTACCAGTTTCTTGACTGATTTCTTCGTAAGACATTCCGCCAAAGAATCTCATCTTTATGACTTCCGCCAATTCTTTATTTTCCATTGCATTGATGATATTGTTTATTCTTCTGTTCTTTTCGACGGTCAGCATTTTGTCTTCGGGAGTTCCGTCCGCATCAGCGACTTCAAATTCAACGGTGTGATTTTCGTCATCGGTGATTGCCAAATCAGAGATAAGCAAACAGTCATCCTTTTTCTTTCTCAAATTGTCAATAAAGATGTGTTGGGTTAATTTAAATAACCACGTACTGAATGCAGAGACTTCCTCATTGTATTTATCCAAGTTATTATTCATCTTCACAAAAGCTTCGAGAACAAGTTCTTTCGCAGTCTCCTCATCTCTTCCGAGACTCCTGAAATGGAACAACATGGAATCGTGATACTTTTTGTAGATAGCACTGAATGCCTCTTCGGATTTTCTTCCTGTTTTTGCTTTGATTGCCTCAACCAATTCTAAATCAGCCTTTGCACTTTTGCTCATTTCTTTCATCTCTCTTTGTTTTTTTAATTATTCAAATATATAAAGTCTTCGTTTTAAAAAAGAGGGAACCCCGCTACTGCAGCAATGATTTTAACATCAACTTAAATTCTTCCAACGAGCCGTTGAATCTTGAATTTAACCTGATTTCGTCAAGCATGATATCTTTCAAAACTTTGAGTTGTGCATCTTGGGCATTCTCTTTTGGGTAGGTTTTTTCAGGAAGCGGGATACATTTATTGATTGAGTAATCCACAATTAGACGTTCTCCGTCAACTACATTGTTAACAATGTTAATTTCACCATGGTCACCAAATTCTTCACCTTCATAATCAACCACACCGTTCAGAACGTATCCTCTGGGGGCAAGAACTTTTGAGATAATATATTTAATCCACGGAATATATTCACTAAATTTTTCTTCTTTATCCCACTCAATTCCCATTTTGTCTTTGGTTGGTCTCCACTGACACCAGAGACTAGGTTGAGTTGACGGTGGACAATTTCCGTCGACAACGTCTTCAGAAAGACCATTGCTACCATTAACATAAAATTCTCCTTCTACTCCATACAAATGATGTACATTTCTTTTCATTCTGCGAGTTGTGCTGAGCTTTTTCAAAAACTCAAAAGTGTTTTCATCCAGTTCTTTGTTGAGTCCAAATTGTCCTCGAAATTCTATGTTGTATCCCATGATTATAAATTTTTAATTTGACAAAAGTAATTTAATTTTATTTACTAAACAAATATATAAAGCAAATAAATAAAAAAGAGGGAAGAATCATTTTCTTCCCCTTCTTTTTTTATTTAAAAAGCTCAATAAGGCTTTCGGTGCTTTCACCTGCTTTGAGGCGGGACAGCAATTTGATAAAGAAATCACGGTGTACCGTTTTGACTTCATGTTCTTTCAGAGCTTCTTTTAATTCTTCCAGTCTTTTCATTGGAGAGAGAGATGCAATCTGTTTTATATTTTTCTTTGTAACTTTCTTTTTCTTTCCATCAGAAGCGATTGGGGCTTCAACAACAGCTTCCTGCAGTTTTACAATCAGCTCATCTTCATCCTTCACAACCTTTGAGAGTTCGACGGCGGTGTGGCCAGAGACAGAACCGTCGGCAACGAGGTCACGGACTTTTTTGGGGAGAGAAGCGATACTGATACAATTGTTAATATGTGAGGGAGACTTCGCAACTTTCTTTGCAATTTCTTTCACATCATAGCCTCTGTCGACCAACTGGGAGAATACGATTCCCTGTTCCAGACTGGAATAAGGTTTTCCATCATTCATAACAATCTGGTCAAACAGACTGTTTTCAATTGAGTAGTTGGTGGGGGCAAGGAAACATTTAACCCCAGGGAAATCAACTCCACGGTTAATTAAAAGTTCGATTGCTTTCATTCTACGTTTTCCTTGCATCAGGGTATACTGGTCTTCTCCTCTTACCTTCTTTACAAGAATTGGGATACGCAGTCCGACTTCTTCGATGGACTTTGATAGTTCAGTTATGTCGCCGAAATCAATACGGCCTTTATTTACTTCTTCGTCGATGACAATTTTGTCGAAGGGGACGAGGAATACTTCACCTGTTCTTTTGAGTCTGTCTTCCATTGTTTTTGTTTTTTATGAATAAATGATTTTATTTGTTTTCTATTTTTCCTAAGAGTTGATTTATCAGAGATAGAATGCGTAGTATTTCATCGTCATCTTTTGCATTACATCTTTCAAATTTGTTGCGAGCCATGCATATTTCATTCTGCAGAACAAGTTTTGAATTATTTTTAATACATTCTTTAATTTCTTCTGAATTTCTTGGCTTCATATTTTGTTATGCATTTTCATTGTTAATTTCAAACGTTTCGCTTCCGCAGAAGGGACATTTTTCATCTACGTGCTCATCAAAATACTCTCCGCAGATGGTGCATTTATATTTCATGTCATCATTCAAGTTTTCCAGTTTGACGTCGGTTTCACAAACAAACTCTTCTTCTGTGATTAAGTATCCCAACCTGTTTACGAGATGGTATCCTGCGCTGTAATACATTCTCTCCTCAGCCTCTATGATTGTCCAAACTCTCTTGGGGTTCTCTTTTGCGAAATCAAGGATATAATCGATTTCTGTTCCATAGGTCTCGAACATACATCCGCCAAAAGCGGCATTGTCATCAATGTGATTCTTTACAAAATTGAACTGTTCATGGAATTCGTCCTCTGTAAGTTCTAACAAAGTAACATCAACATCAAAAGATGAGTCGCATTTTGGGCAGGTTGTATGAAGTCCCAGTTCGTCGTTAAAGACTTTTGTGACTTTGAATTCGTGTCCGCAATTTAAACATGAAGTTTTCATTTTTCTTTTTTTGGTTATTATGAATGTATAAAGAAAACTTTCTCAAAAAGAGGGAACTGTTTTTATATAACAGCGTAAGCCCCCAGGATTCGTCCCCCCTCGTCAATATGACATTCTACTTTTACCTCGAAGTTTACATCTCTCATTTCAGGGTCCTGAAGTTCATATTTGCCCACATTCAAAACCACAAAGGTGTTTTTATCCATCTTATAAGTATCAGGGAGTTTCATCACTTCCTTCTTATAAATGAATTCCTGGTTAAAGTCTTTTTGGAGGCGTGTGATGTATTTTGACGCTCGAATATAATATTCGGCAATACGCCGCACACTTTTAAAAATCTTTGATTCTTTTCTTTCTTCTAATTTAAAATACTGTGCCATTAAGTATAAATTTAAAAGGGAATTGGGATTTTATAATTTAATCCCCAACTCCTTTAAGTTTGTGTTTAAAATTCTTTCTCCTTTTTGTAATTGTGATTTTAGATTATCGTAGGCTCTTTGAATTAAAGCAATTGCTTCGTCTCCATAGGAGGTAACCATTTCTTTCATTGGAGTTCTAAAATCACACTGTAACCTGCAGCTTTTATCCGTTCCAACAATAACACTCTTTAAGCAATTCTTTTCAATTTTCTTTTGAAACTTTTTAATTGCTTGGAGGTTTACAGTTTCGTCGATTACATTTTCAGCTTGGCAATGCAGGTCAATCTTCTTTATGTCTTTCAAAAAGTCCCAACCATTCTCAAACATCAGCTGAGCCACTTTGTTGTCTGAAAGAAATTTCTCAAATTCTTTTTGGTGTGCGGGGGACAAATAAACAACATCGGTTTCACCTCTGTTGCCATCATCGCTAAAGTAGCCCATTTTTTTGCCTTTAAGATAAAAATCGGCGTACATACCTGCTAGGTCGTGTCCAATGTCAAGTTTTACATTCTTTAATGTAACCTGCTCGACAATTTCTCTTCCTTTTTCTGTATCAAGAATTGATTTCATAATGGTATTATTTTGATTATATAAAGCGAATTTATTTGAAGGGGGGTTGTTATTTGTCTGTGTCAATAGACCCGAAGGGACACTCTTCATCTTCTTCAATGCTTTCAATGTGGTCTCCAATTCCATCATTCAAAATTTGGTCAACACATTTCTTTCTTACATTGGTTGCAATTGCATCCAATTCTTCTTCTTCTGAAAGATTATCTTCAACGATTACCCTTACCATTAAAGACACGCCTATAAGTTTTGCTATTTTTCCCATGATTTCTATTTTTATGTTATAAAGCCATTCTTTTGAAAAAGAGGGAAATCCCTATTCTTCCTCTCTCATTTGTTTTCTCAGCAAGGAAACAATTTGCCTAATGGATTTTACAGGAACCGACACTTTGCCGAAACCGTTCAAGTCTGCTAATGAACCTGTAGGATATGGTTGGTTATTTCTTTCACCAGGTTCAATTTTGAGTTCACCATTTTTCAGGTCTCCAGGGACAAAACTAAGCATAAGACACTTTTCTTTAAAATAGGGGAATACTGATACTCTGCAGCACAGACCCATAGGAATATATTTTTCATTCTCCTCAAATGTTAATTCGGGCATTCGTTTTTTAACTTCTTCTATTAATGGTTTTATCAGGTTTTCTGTCCAGTGGGGATAAGCTTTTTCTCTCTTTACTTTCAACCTTTCAATTTGTCTTTCTTTGAGTGCAATCTTTGCCTCTATGGCTGTTTGTGCTTTTTTCTTTTCGACAAAAAGATTCTGAATTTCTGTAAATTTTTCCATGACTTTAATTTTGGTATATAAAGCAAATTGTTTTAAAAAGAGGGAAATTTCACAAAATCTTAGGTTCAAATCTAATTTCCGCTTTTTTAGACTATTTATAGAAAAGATGAAATTATGAATACATGTTTAAATTGCGGACAAGAAACAAATAACAAAAAATTTTGTTCTATTAAATGCCAAATGGAGTATCAGAACAAAGAAAGATGTGATAAGAGGTTTGGGTTGTTTAAAAATTTTACAGTAAAATGTAATAAGTGCGAAAAAGAGCTTATAGTTAATGAAAGAGAAAAACTATTCCCACAAAAGGAAAAATATTATTGTGGGAGGGGTTGCGCTAATAGTAGAGTACATAATGACATTTCTAAAGAAAAAATTAGAAAAGCGCTAACTAAAAACAATGTAGTCAAAATAATTTGTAAACAGTGCAGTGGGGAGTTTGAAGTTCCTTATAAAGAAAGAAAACAGCTGTTTTGTTCCAGAAGCTGTGCTGCTATATTTAAAGGTAACGTTATAAGAAACACAATAAAAAATAAACCAATAATTAAAATAAGAAAAGAAAAAGATATAAATAAAATTACGTTCATATACAGTTTAGAATATCCATTGGGGAATATACGATATATAGGAAAATCTGACCATCCAAAAGCCAGATTAAAAGACCACATTAAAGAAGCAAAACAAAGAAATAAAAGTCATAAAGATAAATGGTTAAATAGCTTAAGCGAGCTTCCAATACTGAACATTATTGAGGAAACTACATACGCCGATTGGCAAGCCAGGGAGATGTATTGGATTAAATTTTATAAAGGCAAAGGATTTAATCTTGTTAATGGAACTGACGGAGGGGAAGGTAGTAATGGGTTTCTGGGGAAAACTCATACAATTGAAAATAGAAAAAAGCTTGCAGAATGTAATAAAAATAGAATTATTTCACAAGAAACCAAAGATAAATTGAGTGGGGAAAACAGTGGAAGGTGTAAATTAAAGGATGATGAGGTGAGAGATGTTTTTCATATGTTTTGTGACGAGCATAAAACTCGTAGGGAGATTGCTGATAAATATAATATTAATCCAAATTATATTAATCAACTAATTTCAGGGAGAAAACGCAAAAATATATTTAATGAGTTTAACTCATTATAAATCAGTATATTGTCATGCTGGTGGGAATTGAACCCAACATTGCTGATGTGAAAGACCAGATTCCTAACCATTTAGAAGACAGCACGTTGTACCATGTATGGGACTCGAACCCATGACCTTTGCAGTGAAAGTGCAATGACTTACAATCCATCTCGTCGAACATGGCATAAAAAAAGCGGGAGACTTTCGTATCCCGCTTCTAAGCTTTTTGTAAATTAACCTTTTACATAGTTTTGTCAGGGACACAATTGTTGTGAACTTCCTCGCTTTCCTCTGTGTAAAAATTAATCTTCATTTTATTCGTAACTTGTTAATTTGTAGTGCGGGAGCAGGAGTTGAACCTACATATGCTGCTTATGAGACAGCCAATCTACCATTAATATATCCCGCAATATATTGTATCTTTAAATAGTCAAAAAAAATCTTTTCTACGACTTTTATACGCAAATATACGAAAAAAGTTTCAATAAACGCAAGAAAAAAGCAAAATATTTTTAAAAAACCTTCTTAATATTTATCAATTTTCTTAACTCATACTGTGTTCCATCAACAATAGTAATTAATCCCAATTGGTCTTTATATTCCACTTTTCCTTTAAGAGGCTTGCTGTTTACATCATTACAACAATCTTGAAACTCTATTGTGTCGCCTGGTTTAACAGTTGTATTTTTCACAAATTGTTTACGTATCACAACATTGTCGGGGTGATTTTCAATTTCTTCTTTTGTCATAGGCACTACTTTGTACATAAAATCTGGTGTTTGCGTTGCCGCAAAGTCTTCACATTCTTGTTTTGTGCCATCAAAACAACCTTGCCCTTCATCTTCGTGATAGTGTAAGTCTAATACTTGATGTGTTTTCATACTCAAAATTTTTTAAAATTTATTTTAACAGATAAATAACTGTTGTAACAGCTTTATTCGTCACCATCTGCTTGGCTTTTTTTACGTTTTTGTTTACTTCCTTTTTTGCTTCTTTCTTTAAGTTCACTTTCTTTGCATCGGAAATAATCATAGAAGCATGTTCTTCGGTTATCTGTCCGTTTTTCACCAGTGCGTTTGCATTGGCTTTGCTTCTTTTAACGTAATTGTTTTGTTCAATCGTTGCACAACTGGCAAAGGCAAACATTGCAATGACTAATAGAATAACTAACTTTTTCATCTTGTTTATTTTTTTAATTTATTATATAAAGACATCTGCTCAAAAAAGAAGGAAACTGTCTTTAATGTCCCCTCAATACACAATACAATTCTTCTCCCTTAAAACCTCTTATCATTTCTCTGAGCAACGCAATTGCCATTTTGAATCTTCGGTATGGTTCAAGCTTGTTGTCAGTAACAATCGCTTCTAAAACTTCTTTTATGGGGACAAGTCGAAGGGGGGCGCCGTAGCAATCTGTTTTAATTTCAAATTCTTCATCACACTTTTTACAATATCCCTCATAGTAATAAGTGCGGGGGTACTTCTTGGCATTTCTCTTTTTTTGAATTCTTTCAATAAGCTTACCAAAATTGCCAGTATAAACTTTGGATAGTTCTAAGGAAGCAAGCTTTATAAAATAAGTCTTTACTCTTCTATGAGGCTCGTCAAGTTTCCTCCCAATCAATAATTCGGTTTCGTATCCCATGGCATTTAGTTATTTTGAGTTAATAATTTCGAGATATGCCTTTGCTTCTGTTTCGTTGTACATTGCATAGCGATTCATTTGTTTTCCTTTATATGGTTTCAAAGTTTCTTTGTCAACAACTTTTCCTTCTTCATTTAAAAAATAGTAATAGGTTGCACAAACTGGCATTCCGCTGGGCAAAGATTTTGCATGATAAGGGATATACTGAGTAAATTGTAATGTAAACTTTGCCATTGTTATAAATAATTAAGAGTTGAATATATAAAGGATGAGTTCAAAAAAGAGGGAGAGTTTTCACTCTCCGTCTTTTTAAGTATGCACAAGGTTAAAAAACACTTCTGTATATCCTTTTGGTTTGCGAGGTTCAATAGAAATCAGGTGCCTTGCCCATGAACCAACCAGATTTTGGGGGTCTGTGCTTCTAAAGTCGCCGCCGCCCCGTCCGTTTTCCTCGCAAGTAAGCAGAGGTAGGGGGTGAATTTGCCAACCGCCTTTATTGGGTACTTTGCTTTTATCCACAAACTGTTTTGTAGTATGGTTCACAATGTATTTAGCTTTAACAAGCTGTAAGGGGGGGGAGACTTTGAGTTTATCTTTACAGCGTTGGTAAACATTTGTTTTTAATCCTTTGTCTTCATCTGCATAGTCGCCTGCCCATACAACAATCTGTGGCTTTTGCAAAATCAGATTTTCAAATGCTCCAACAAATTTGTTTCCCAACCATGAATGCTCCATGAGTTTTGCTCCACAGGTATAATCCCATGATTCCATAAACAATTCAACTGTTCTTTTGTTTTTTCCAAGAATACTTGGTTTATAATATTGTCCCATGACTTCAATTTTTTGGTTAATAATTTATTATATAAAGCAAATTTTTTATAAAAGAGGGAGAGTTATTTTGCCAAGTTCATATCTAAATCAAAATCAGCTTGGTTATTTTGAACCAGTTCAACTTTCAAATCGAATAATCTGTATTTGTCCGCAATGCTGAGAAAATAACCGTCATGTGCGGCAATAGCCAAATCTGCAAAGTTAAATTCTCCGCCTGAATATTCCCACATTCTTCTGCCATTTTCATTATAAGTTATATATGTGCTAATGGCGTGTTTAAGAGATTCCAAAAAAGCATCTGCATGAAGCTTTTCTTCATTTGAAATTGTCATAATAACAGTAATGGTTTTGTCGGCATTTTGCCCTCTTGCAATAAATCTGTTCATGGTTTTTGTTTTTGATTTATGAATATATAAAGCAAATGTTTTTAAAAAGAGGGAGAGTTATTTTTTGTTAATAATAAGAATCTTTCCGCCCACTTCTGTGCCGCTTTCTTTAAATTCTCCAGCGGGAATTGTTTCTGCATATGCAGTTACGTTAACCAACCAATCACGAAATTCTTTTTCTTTCCTGTTGTTTGATGTTTCCCAGTGTTTGGAAGTAATAGAAACTAACATGCCTCCTTTTTTTAACAGGCTATACATTTTCATTACATGGTCAATATCTTGGTTTTTTGAAAATGGGGGATTAGCAATTATTCGGTCATAGTAACCTTCATATTGCTTTGGAATTTTCAAAAAGTCCTCACAAATAAAATGAACATTTGGATGTTTTGCTAATATATTTCCATTAATGGCCATTATTTCGCAGCAGTCAACCCAAATAGTTGAAATCTTTCTTACAATAGCATCAACTATTGCGCCTTGCCCTGCTGATGGTTCTAATATTTTGTGTGAATTTTTTATATCTGCAATACTAACTAATTTATCAGCAAGTTTTTCGGGTGTTCCAAAAAATTGAAATTCTTTTTTTAAATTTCTATTTCCTCCCTTTGCAATTTGAGTGAGTAATTCTGTGGGGTCTTCCTGGAAAATAAATCCAGCTATTTTCCCACCTTTCCACTTTCCGCCGATTAATTTCAAAGATTCCGCAACATCCAAATATAGATTTCTATCAAGTTTACCATTTGGCAACTTGACAATTAATCCATCAACCGTACAAGCCTTTAAAATATCTTCTTTTGTTTTCATCTTGGTAAATTATAAATATATAAAGCGAATTTATTTAAAAAGAGGGAGAGTTTCTCCCCCTGGTTCATATTTTCTTTATGCAGCTACGTTCATTCTTCTCCCGTCCCCAACTTTTCCCCTTTTATAACCCATGATTCCGTCCTTTCTCATTTTCATAATTGCATCCATTGCACGGCTATTTTTCGCCTGTGTTCCATGTAAAAGTAGAGCAAACTTTTTACATTTTCTGTCGTAGCAATGGCTGTCGTCGTGGTCGATTTCGATATTCTTTGCTTTTGCTTCTTCTTCGCTAAAAACCACTTCTACATTCTTAAGGTTATGTTTTTCAATTAAGCTATCATTTTTTCCGCCCTTTGAAGCAATAAGGTGAAAGTTTTCAGGAATTTCATTTAACTTTGCAACCCAGAATTTCAGGCTCTTTGTATAAGCATAAAATGTTTTTTCAGGCATTGCTTTGGCAAAGATTAACCAAGCATTAAAATACTTTTGATTAAAAAAGTCTCCGCTTGAATGTATTCTTACTTTGGCGGCATTCTGCGCCTTTAAATTTGCATTAAAAGAAGCAGCAATCAATTCCGCAATTTCTTTTGATGTATCGCATTTTCTGATAAGATTATAATTTCTCCACCTTTTTACACGTGCTGCGGGGCTAATTAATTCACTTGTGGCTGCGAAGCAACGGAATTTTGCTTTGGGGTTAAAAATCATTTTCCCTGTTTTGGGGTTAACCTTATCGCCGCAATCTTTTGAGTAAGGACACGTAAATCCTGCTGGAAGGTCCACTATAACAACGTCATTCTTTAATTTTGCATTGCCGATACCTAACTGTAAATATTTCATGATAATATGTTTTTGGTTATAAAAATATAAAGAAACAAAAATAGAAAAGAGGGAAGAATTGTCACCAAATTGTTAACAATTGCTAGGTCATTGCTTGAAAAAAAGTGTATACAAAAAACCCCCGCATCCATGCTTGGAGCGGGGGTCTCACCTTAAAACAGCGGGGTCGTGGGTGCGAAGCACGGGCGCCCGCTAATAGTTAGTATACGTCTTTCTCGTTAACTTTATTGTGTCTCCGACGTTATAGAAGCGGCAACTGATTACAGCTTCTTTGCGTCCCGTTCTAACACCCGCTCTGTTTATTGGGGTCATAGTAACCACACAATTGTGTTCGACGCCATTGGGGGTCTTTGAGGTTACCACAAATTGAGGGGCTGAGCAGGAACCGAGAAGTGCTATAATTAGTATTAAAAATAACTTTTTCATTTTCTTAGTTTTCTTCTGATGTGTAATTGTCTCTGTCCTGAGTGTCTGTATAATTGTCTCTGTCCTGCCCGCTTGTCCCGTCTTCTTCAAACGCTCCTTTTTCCAAAATTTCCAAAATTTCAATCTGTAAGTGAATTGGCAGGTCGTCTAATAATATTTCACCCAAGTCATAATTAACGTCTGTAATGACTGTTAATTCTCCCGTATACTCATTATCTCTGATACCAACGAGGTTCTCATTGAGCCCATCTTCATGTTCGACATGAGTAATTGCATCAAACCTCAAATGTTTATTACCAATGATGTTTCTGACAAGCATTTCAATGTCAGCTTGCATCCTTGTAAGTTCTTGTTTTAAATTTTTGCTAACTAACATTGCCTTAATTTTTTTGGTTATACGAATTTATAAAGTAAATGTTTCGGAAAAGAGGGAGAGGTTCAATCTCACCCTATTTAATCGTATCGTCCTTTTAAAATCCCTGATTTCTTAACAATTTCCCTTTCTTCCATCGTCATCCCACGCTCCATAAACGTGTTGAATGAACCATGAAACGATTTAAATTCGGTAATATTTTTGGCAACATACACACCTATTTTGCTCATGACACTTTCAGGTGTCCTACCAAAATAGCAATCAAACTGGAGAGTGCCGTCTGGGGGTACAAAACATTCGCCTAATGCTTTTGGATTCCAGTATCTTTTGAAATCTTCGTAGCTGTTGATTTTGTCTTTGGGGAACATGTGTTCAGGAAAAGTGCCTTTGCCCTGTATAAACCATTCATACTGTGCAATCGTATCAGCTTCGGAAGAAAAACGATATTTCTTAGGAACTTTTAAGATTTCCAAGCGTGCATTTTGCCTGTCAATGTTCGCTCTCGAACAATCATGTAATTTTATTTGAGTAAATCCGTCCATGATTTTTATTTTTAAGATTATGATTATATAAAGTAAATTGTTTGGAAAAGAGAGAAAGGTGTGTTATTTAAACACACTGTAAAACTCTTCCAATCTTTTATTAAATACGTCCTTAATTCTGTGCTGTAGTTTTCCATTTACCAGATAATGAAACCTTGCCTCCAAATATAAGTCCAATTTGTTTAAATCAACTTTGAATATTTTTCTTTGTGCTTCCAAATAATCCACAAATTCACTGCCGACCAAATACTTTTCTAATATATTTTTCAGGTGTATCAATGCTTCATCAAAGGTGGGGAGCGTTTTGCTTTCCATAAAAATCCACGTGCAAGTTTCTCTTTGATTGTCTTCGCCCCTATCGTAGCCCAAGAAAAATACTACATATAGGTTTTTATTTTCAGTCAGTGTTTTGTTTTTGAGGTATTGGTTAAACTGAAAGTGGCTCATTGGCAAAATCTCTTGTAAGTGCTTGATGATTTCAACATCACTGAATGGAACGATTTTCATTTTAAAAGGGTTTCCAAGTGCCAGTTTTTCGTAAAGAGTTTGGGGATTTGGTTCTATGTATTCTCCCAAACATCTTTTTTTAAACCTCCAAGCCTTTTCGTCTTTGACAAGGATTTCGCCTTTGTCGTCCAATAGTGCATAAACTGGGGCTTGCACTTTGTATCCCCAATAAGTATCAGTTGGCGGTCTTAATACATCACGCAACCAAACAATACTAAACCCTTTGCCCTTAAATAAAACTTTTTGTGTTTCACCTTTGGAAAGAATTTCTTCGGAAGTCATTTTACCGTATTTCATATAGTTTGGAAAGTCTCTCCAGATACTATAAGCTGTAATTATACGTGAATTTGAACCATTTATTTGTAACGGATACTGCCAAATATCACCAACCTTTTTGGCATCTTCAATATAAAGTTCGTCTTGAAATCTTACCGACATGAATCTATCATCAGACGGCAGCGACATTTCAATTTTCTTAAGCTGTGCTTTAATGTCTTTTTCTTTTGCAAATGCTTTATCGACTTGACTTGCTAATATTTTCATGGCTGTTATTTTGGTTATAAAGAAAACTGTTTTGAAAAGAAGGATTATAATGTGCTTTTTAACACAAATCTTTTTATATATTCTATACCAGTAACTTTGTCTTTTTTAACTTCAAATAAATAAAGACCAGTTTTTAAAACCTCCAAAAGAAGATTGTCGGGAACAGGAACACAAAAACCGCTGTTGTTCCCATAATACTTATTATATCTTTCTTGCGCTTCTTTTTTGGTAATGGGGCTTTTAAATTCAATTACCTCTGCTGGGTAATGACTATATTTCACTTTAAAAAAATTATATTTTTTCATACCTTTATTTTTTGGTTACAAATACATAAAGACAATAAAATATAAAAGAGGGAAGTCCCCCCTTAGCCTGCCAGTTGCAAAACAAAAGTGTCAATCGCTTTTTCTGAAAGTTCTTTCATGGAGAAATATGTTCCGTGTTCGTTTTCCACCACCACGTCATCTTTAACGCCAACACGAACCAGTTTTACAACTTCTGAATTATCCAGTGTAATTGGCACTGATTCTCTCTTGCCAGAGGCAACAAATAATTTTTTTAGTTTTTTCATTTTGTCCATTTCTTTTTTTCTTAATTATATAAAGAGAATTGTTTTGAAAAGAGGGAGAGTTTTGTGTATCCAACAAAACAAATGGGATTCGGCCAAATCCGAATCCCAATGTCATAACCAAAAAGCCGTTTGTGTTATGGCTGGGGACAGAACGGCGAACCCCAATATTTTTAAAAGCTGTCTTTTAAGTCATTTCCTTCAGCATCCAGGAGGGAATTATTTGTTGTCAAAATAATACTTAGAGAGAAATTCTTTACAAGCGCCTTCACTCTCCATTAATTCCTTTTGTGTTTCCTTGGACATCCAAAATCCCATTAAGGAAAAATAAACTCCGCTTCTTTTATCTACAAAGCAGGCACGATTTCCGTTGGGGGTTTCCAACGCTATATTTTCATTCATGCAAATACAAATATTATCCAACCACTCTTTCAGCGAGGCATATTCTTTTACATCTTTGTATTCAAACCCTTTTACAAAGTTGTCTTGTATGTGATTCATACCAAAATATTTGTTAGCGTCTCTGCGATGAATTCTTTTCATGTCTCTGTTTTTTATATAAAGCGAATCTCCTGAAAAAGAGGGAGAGTTATCTATCCCACTTAATCACAAATTTCCAGTCTCCAGTAAATTTTTCTTTAAAGATTCTTTTGCCTGCTGCAATTAAATCTTTTGTTGTCAGGAATCCTGCAATGTAATCACCTTCTTTGTAATATTCGTATCTATCAGGGTCAGCTTCCTTTTCTTCTTTTGGTAAAGGTCTGCGGACAACTATATTAAAACTCCTCGTTATTTCTGGCTGTCTGTTGCTTGATATTCTACTCGTTTTTTCCTTATTAACAAATTCCAAACCTTGAACATGTAATTTTCCATAAAAATGAATTGCACCAATGCTAATCCCCATCCATGAAGTTATTTCTAATACCACCGTTCTTTTCTTCTCATTATATGGTAAACTTGCAGAACGAATATCTCCATTTCCCACGTCCCACTTTGTTTTCAAACCTCTCTTGGAATCAAATATTGGAAGGTCTGCGTAATCCTTTTTATAAAGTTCGGGGTGGCTGCTGTCTAAATAATCCATCTGATTATGATTTTATAGGTATATACTCGATTTCTGTCTTGGTTCTGTGGTCTGTTTTCAAAACAAAAACAAATTGTGAATATTGAAATATTGTTTCTTTATCGGTGAGAAAAGTGGTTGTTGGATTTTCAGGCAAATATAAAATTCCTCCATATACTTGCTCATTAAGAGAACATCTTAACTTTGAACCAACCACTGTTTCTTCTACATGCTCTATTAAAGCCTGTATTTTTTCAGGAAGAGCGTCAAGCAATACTCTCATTCTTATATACTCTTCAATTGATTTTGCTGTAATTTTAATATTTTTGTTTGGCATAAGAATTATTATTTAAATATATAAAGCAAATGTTTCAGAAAAGAAGGAAACTAATATATTTTATAAACTTTTAAATTTCTGTGGGTTTTCTTTAATACACCCTTTTCTGTTCCGATAGTAAATGATGTGTCACCATTACTAATTTCTTCTTTACCCAATATTATACCATCTATTAAAGATGTGCTAAAGTGAAAAGTTATTTTATCAGCCACTTTTAATTTTTTAATTTCAGCTAATGAAAAACCTCTTTCACCCAAACCATCTAAATATGTTTTCCCTTCTTTTTTCATACTGATTAATTTTATTATATAAAGCAAATAAAAATGAAAAGAGGGAGACTTTAGAACTCCCCCCTATACTTAAGCATTAATTTGTTTAACGTTCTGCGAACCTTATAATCTTCAAATTTTTCTCCTTCCATTCTTTCTGAGGGAGCGTTTAAGAAATAGTCTCTTTGTTCGGGGGTGAGGTTTAGTTTCCTTAACATCTGTAACTTGTTTGGAACATCACCATAATCGGAAAACTTCTCCACAATATGAATGTAGTCGGGAGTTTGCAACAATGTTGATGTGTTTTCAGAAATAAGTGTGCCAAGTTCTCCTGAAGTAACAGCAACGGTCTTGCCAAGCTTCTCTGCTGATTTCATTGCTTCTACAATGAGGGCGGCTTTGCCTGCATCGGCATGACCTGCAATTATAACGGAGGGAGTTTCTTTAAAAATACTCCATTCAGCAGTTTCAGACTGTCGTACTGCCCAAAACTCATCGAATCTTGTTCCGTGTACAACTCCATCTTCTGTCTGAATTTTCCTGTCTTTATTTAGGAAAACATATTCTTTAACGTCGTAATATTCGTTGGTTACTTTGTGTCCGTCAAGCATTGCTTGATATGCTTCTTCTTTGTTCATTTTTATCAGTTTGGTATATAAAGAAAACTAAATGTGAAAGAGGGGTTCTTAATTTTCATCAGGGTCAATACCTGCTTGTTTCATTTTATGACTCCACCATGGGTCATCTTCATCAGTAATAGGGTCAAGATGTGAATTCTTATATCCGCTTCCAAAAAATTTGTTATCCAAAACAGACTGCCCGCTAAGGATAAGATTTTTTTCATCTCTCAGGTATTCTGCAATTCTGTTACGATATTGCTGATTTGTTTCGTTGGCTCGCTTCTTGTCTTGTTTATATTTCTCTGCGAAATGGTCTGCTACAAAATTTTCATTCATGATGTTTTGTGTTTGGTTATAAATATATAAAACAAATATACGAAAAAGAAGAGAACTGTCCCCTCCTTTTATACGATTATTTTCTTGTTTTGTTATTCCATACTGCCGAATAATACATGGACTGCTAATATTCCGTATTTTTCAGCAATTTCAATGTTGTTAATCATGTTTTTTACGGCAACAGAATCACTTTTAACTTCATAAATACCACCACTCATGCTTGAGGCTTTATGTTCTAAATCTTCGGGTTTAACTCCAACCAATTTTGCCACAGCAACTTCTACATTTTCATCAGAGAAATTTTTAACTTCTGCTGCGCAAAGAGGCGAGGTAAGATTTTTAATGAATATAATGTTTTTCATTTTGTTTATGGGTTTTAAGTTTGACAATTATATAAAGAACTGAGATGAAAAAAGAGGGGAGAGTTGTCTGACATCTAAAAGCAGAAAACCCCAGAATTTCTCCCAGGGATTCCAGTCTGGTTTCCCTGTCTTTGTTAGGTTCTTAACACCTCAAAGCAATGGAGGGTTTCCATTAGCACCCAAAGACACCAGCAAGTCTTTATTTCTTTGTCAGAACTTTCTCCTGCAATTTCTTTACAGAGAAGTTTTGACTTCCGCCTTCGTGAATTAGAATTGTACGGTCTTTTAAATTCACAAGGTACACATACTCCAAATCACCGTGATGTTTAACATTTGTTGTAGGTTCATACGCTCCCACTTTCCATCCCATTCTGCTTTTTTTTCTCTCTTTTGCTGAGGGGTTAAAAATAGTTTCGGCAGGTAAATGGATTTCGCCCCACTTAAACCCTCCATCATCTTTATTGCCACATTCTTTGCATTTTTTATTACGTCTGTATTTCGTCGTGACTGCACCACAGTCACAAATGTAACCGTACACATGGTTATATTCCATTGCTCCAATCAAAACAAGCCATCCACTTGCTTGGTTTACGTTGTCACGGATTTGTTTTCTTTTAACAAGGTTTAAGAATTTACGAAGAGTGGGGAGCGTTCCTTTGGGATAACCGTCTGAATGACGATAAAAATGAATTGTGTCTCCATTTTCATCTATTAGTACTATTCCTGCTCGTGTACTCATGGTTCTTGTTTTTGGTTATTAATTTATTATATAAAGCCATAGGTTTTGAAAAGAGGGAGAGTTTGCATTCGTCCCAAAGTTTTTTTAGTGCCAGTTTATTCAAATAAGCCTCACTTCTTTTTACATACTTTTCATCGACATCTGAACCAATACGAACAGAAAGCCCAATATGTATTATTCCTATTTCCACATCTGTTAAAACTTTTCTTGCCAATGCAAAAATATATTTGTCGGCAGATTCTTCACTGGTATCATTATAATATTCAAAACAAAAGTGGTGCCCTAATTCGTGAGCAAGCACATACGTTTCACTATATCCTTCTCTATTTGAAAAGGTCGGAAGCACAACGTGAATTTTTGGGAATTCTTTAGATATTCTGTTGAGGGGAGTGTTGTATTCTTTGGTAAGATGTTGATAAGCCCCCGCCGCATTTCTTTCGCTTTCATTTTCACAAACCGCCTCATTCAACTCTTTGGTGTTATTGTAATAGCGAACATATATTAGTTCCTGACGGCAAATCTTTATTAGTTCATCATAAAACTTTTTAAGAACCCTTCTTTCTTCTTCGCCTTCAATGAAAAATTTCTTTTCAAATTTTTTTAAGGAAAAATGATTAATAGCAAGTGCAATAAAAGCCAATACAAAAAGTATTGAGGAGAAGATAACCATTGTAAAGGGAAGGATAGCCATTATAAATTACCAGTATTTATAAACGAAGTGAATTACACAATAAATTATTCCAATGACTATTGCAATATCAACAAGGACAAATAACGCCCAAAAAGCAATTATAAGTTTTCTTTTTTTCATAACAAGTGTTTTATTGTGTTATACGATTATATAAAGTAAAAGTTTTGAGAAAGAAGGGAGACTTTAGTTATATTTCTCATATAATTTTTTGCCTTTGTTCCAGGAGGTTATTGAAGTATAAAAGTCGGCTCCAGTTTCATTACACAATTCTTTGAGCTTCATGTATTGGTCTTTTATCACAACTTCAATTTCTTCTTCATTAACTTCATCAATGAATCCAATGGGGTCAGATGCGAACATGGATATTGTGTATTCAACACATTCTTTTGTAGTAGTCAATATTCTTTTCATTTTATGATTCTTTGATTATGAATATATAAAGAAAGGGTTCAGGAAAGAGGGAGAGTTTTAAGAGCCATGAATACCCTTAATGGTCACTTGGTCGCTCATATCAGCACCTGTCAAATTTATCTTTTTTTCAATATCAATCAGGAATGACCAATGCAATAAATCAAGGTCTTCATCATTCTGAGCTTGAAAATAATCTGGCACTTGCCACAAAACTGTTTCGGGGCAAGCAAGAATTTCTTCTACAGTGCTGTTTTGGTTAATGTTGTTTCCAGTTTCGGTTGGAACAACTGCAACTCTAAAATCTTTCATGACTTTGTTTTTGGTTTATAACAAATATATAAAGCGAATTTATTTGGAAAGAGGGATTATTCTTTTGAGCATTCCTCAACAAGTTTTTTCTCTAGCTTTTTTGCCATTTTTATATAGGTTTCTTCAGCCTTGTTTGCTCTCTTCTTTGCATCCTCCAGCTCCTTCCTTGTTGCCCATAAAGTCTTGTCAGAAAACATCATAAACATCCATATCATTAAATAATAACTAAAAGCAAATATACCAATTACTATTGCAACTCTGATTGGTGTATTTATTACCACTGGCTCAGGCAAGGTCAATAAAGTTATCAATCCAAGTACTGCGAAAAATGAAGGAATGAAACATATAAGCCCCACAGTCCTTAAGAATTTCTTTGTTATCATGGTTTTTTGTTTTTTGATTTAATAAATATATAAAGAAAGAATTTCAGAAAAGAGGGAGACTTTAACCTCTCGGTTCGTGTTTAAAACAACTTAAGAAATAATCAATTGTAGGTTCAACAACATCTACGAACACGGTTTCTTCTCTGTGGCTTCGTGGAGTGATTCTCTTTACTGCTTTTTTTCCTGTGCAAGATTGACCGTTTAAATTACCTGTATAGAAACGCAAGGCACAGCTTTCATCATTTGCAAGTTGCAACAAATGTTCTTTGTTCTCAATAAAATATGCACCCTCGTAAACGTGCAACCAACTCCTATACACATTAATCCTGATAACTTCTTTACCATTATGTTCACTGGCTTCCGCCTCGAATGTATGTTCACCCCAATGGGCAACTTTTCCTTTTATTTGTTCCATCGTGTTTGGTTTATAGTTGGGATTTTTCTGTTAATATTATTTTTCTAAACAGCAAAACTTTGCTTGCACTTTCAGGCATAACTCTTAAACGCTCTTTAATAGCAATAAATTCATCTTCACTCTTAGCCGTCTTTAGCATATCATCGACTATTTTTTCAAAGTGTGCATTCATTTCATCCTCGGCTTCTTTGAGTTCTAATCGCTTTCTTTTATATTGCTCTATTAATTTAGCTTCCATTTATCTTATTTTTTATATAAAGAAATAATTTTAGAAAAGAGGGAGAGTTGTCTTTTTAAGGTTTCTTCCCGAACATATTTTTAAATGACTCTTCAAACGCTTCATTTTGTTTTTCCACTTTTTTAACTTCTTCGGGAAAGATTGAACCGTAATACCAACGGGTTAATGAATAAACATCTTGCCAACTTTTACTATCAGCACCATTTGTTCCCTTTAGAATTAAGCCAACCCCGTGATAATATTCATCTTTAAGGTCTGTTTTAACGTCTAACACTTTGTGAGTGCCTAACATTTCACCTTTCTTAATAGTTTTAATCTTTTCAAACATATCCGTTTGGGCAAAGAGTTCCAAATACTTTCCGAACAACTCTTCAAGGCAGAAAATAAAATCATCAATGCTACTGAAATACTCTCCACCATTCCAAACATTTTTTATTTTAATGTATTTTTCTCTTTTAAATGAAAAGTCATTCCACAGACTATGTATATTTCCTTCTCCAATGAAATCCATTAGAGCTACAATGTATTTGTTTAAATCGTAAAATTCATTATCACACCTTGCGTCTGATTCATCATCTGACAACATATCACTGTCTGTGTTGAATGTAAAACAACCAAGTTTTGTGCCGTATCTATCCTCTTTTACAACCTTTGTGAAAATGGTAAAATGGCTTTGATACTGGCGTAAAATGAAAATTACATTGTCTTTCTGAATGATTGCCCAGTTATAGTTTTTTCCTTTGTTCCATTTCAATTTGCTCAAATCTTTTTTGAGTTTCTGTACTGGCAATTTTGTAAGGAGATAATCAAATGCAGATTTAAGCTTTTCACACAACTTTAAATCATAATACATGTGCATTGTTATATCGTTTTTGTCAAATTTAAAAACGTCGTGCTTGGTAAAATACATATTCTTTGACATAATAGTTTATTTTTGGTTATACGAATATATAAAGAAAGAATTTTGAGAAAGAGGGGAACTCTTACTCTGTTCCCAGAACCTGTATGTTGCCATTTTTAAATCCTGCTTTTCCCAATATTGAAAACATTTTAGCAATCATTTTATAGCTTTCAGCTTCGCTGTCTTTGTCGGTTAAATCAAAGCCCTCACCTGAAAATCCATCCATAAGACTGGCGGGAGACATTTTATAATCCAAAAATCTTTCGACATTAACAGGACGGACAAAAGATTCAGCTTTAAACCATTTTTCAGGTTTTCTGTTTCCAATATTAAAAATATACATTTCGTTGTCCTGTATGGTCTCTTTTAAAAGCACGGCTTCAATTTCTTTTAGGTTTCTCAACCTTGCGTCTATATATTCTATCATATCACCGTAGCCGTTGCCAACTCCAATGTCATTTTTAAAAAATTCATTTTTGAAATCTGTATGTTTCAGTTTTTTCAAAATGTTTCCTTTGAACTCTTTTGAAAGTAACATTCTCATTGAGTAGCTTTGTATATCTTCAATCATATCCTGAATGATTGGGAGTACCTTTCCATTCTTAATTTTGAGAGGACAGAGCAAAAATTCGCCCTCGTCTGAAAGAGTAATTAAGGCAGAAGGAACTTTTTTAGATATTTCTATCAGTGCTTTAAAAACGAGCAAGCTGTTAAATTCATTGCCCTGTGTCTTTGTGAAGCCGTGAAACTCATTGTCCCCCTTGTCATGTGCAAGAATATATCCTTTTTTCTCCATTTCAAAAACAGCGTCAATAAAACTGCCCGTTTCCTTTTCGGCTTTTTCCATGAGCTGATTAATCAAAGCCCAACCTGCCTCTGAACCGCCTCCATTTGTCTTTGTAACGAGTTTTACAGCGTTATTTTCCCAGTTGGGATAGTAATTACCCACACCAAGCCAAAAGTTCTCACAAGTCCAAAGATTCTTTAGTTTGGTTTTGTAAGTAGTATTAATTTCTTTTAACAAACCTTTTGAATTGTAAAAAGTAGAAACCTGATACATGGATTCAAGTTCTTTGCGTGTGAAATTTCCTTTGTCACGCTTTATTGTGTAGTGGAGTGTCCTGCCCATAGCATTGTTTTTTGGTTTACAAACATATAAAGAAATCTTTAATAAAAAGAGGGGGCTTTTACCAAAACCCTATATAAATTTCTGTATCGCCACAATTAAGAATAGCATCATAAAATCCGTTTATCTTTTCCAATTCACACTTAATGGCTTCTTTATTTTCTTTTGAGAATATCTCACTGGGAGTTCCGCCAAGCATAGAAATAAGATTCTTAAACATATTGTGCTTTTCATCTTGTGAATAACTCCCAATCTGACTACTTATCCCTTCATCAGACCCCAAATAATTTAACTTTTCCTTAGCAAGATTAATCTGTTCAGTAGAAAAAACCTCGTCCCCTCCGTCTCCGCTGCATCCACTGTTAAACTTTTGTGCATCCAAACTTTCATAAAACAAAAATTGACCAACGACATTGCCTGCTGAAAAACGAACGTAAGCAACTTCTTCGCCGACCTCAACTCCATTGCTAAGCCTAATCACATCATCATCGTGCGATTTCTCTTCAAAAGGAAGTCTTACTTTAAATCTGCGTGCTGAAATATCGTGTCCCATTTGTTTTGGTTTATACGAATATATAAAGCAAAAGTTTTAAAAAAGAGGGAAAGTTATACTGGTCAACCACACGCATCCCACCGTTTTATTGTCTCAAGTTTTCTCCAGTGCAAACGACTTTTTAAGTCTCCTGTGTAATCATTTTCAACTCACACGCCAAAGCCTTGTCCGTTGTGTATAACGAATATTTTTTAAAGCTAAAATCTTCGGGGGTAATTATTAAGGGCTTCATTCATTTTACTCATCCAATTAACTTGTTTTCCATCTGACGAATAAAACACCTTATACTGCGGAAAGAAATGGAATACCTCATTATAAGTTCTATAACGTTCCACCTTTTCTTTAACTCCAAATAACCCTTGAAGCCAGTTCGGTATTTTTGTTACGTAGTAAACATTTTCCTTTAGTTCTATTTTTCCAATTTTCATAACTTTGTTTTTTAGTTTATTAATAGAGACAAGTTTCAGAAACTCTTATTTGTCTTATTTCAGCTTCTCCATCTGTGTTATATTCTACATTAATTATTACACTTCCTCCATATTTAAAGTTTTCTGATATTGAAAGTGTGTCAACATTGGTAATTTCATCATTAGCCCCAAGGCAAAGCATATCTGTTAACGCTTTTGTAAGTTTAACATTAAGCTTTTTATCAGAGGTGGCTTGAATAACAGACGTGTTGCTGCTGTTGTCACTATCAACTTCTTCGACTAAAAAAAATCTCTTTTCCATAACTTTAAATTTTATTGGTTTATGATATTATAAAGAAAAATTTTTAAAAAGAGGGAGAGTTTATTCAATCAATTTAAAATTAGTCTTATCTATATTCCAAAATTTATCAACATAGTTTTTTTGATATTCCCAACCAATGTGAAAAGTGGTGCCAGCCCCATAGTGATAAGTTTGCAAACAATAGTAGTAGGGCTTTTTTAAATCGTTTATCATTGTACTCATGATTTTAAGATTTTTGGTTACAAATACATAAAGAAATTAAACAAAAAAGAGGGGGAGACGTTTCCGTTTCCCCCTCCCTCAGTTTTATTTTACGGCCAGCGGTCTTTTTGCTGTTGCCTTTTTGTTTTTGCGAATCGTTTTCCACGCTTTTAAAGCACGTTCACGGTTCTTTCTCTTTCTTTCATTGGCGTGTCGTGTTACCCAGGCAGCACGAGCAGCAGCACTTCTTTTTTCAGCTCTTGCCCGTTCATTCTTTTTACGAGTGGCAGCAGCCTTGAGCGCAATTTTAGAAAGTTCTTCTTTTGTTTTCTTCATGATTGTCTTTTATTAATTAATTAATATTGAGACTGGTTTATACGAATCTAATTTAAAAAGGTTACATATAATAAAAAAAGGGGAGAGTTTCACCCACCCCCATTCTATAAATATTGTTCTTATTTTATGCGTTTCACAACCATTAGAAGCATGGGAGGGTTTTCTAAGCCGTCTTTGTAAGAAAGGTAATTGATACGTTTGAAATTGCCAAACTTGCTCATAAAACTACTCATTGCACTTAGCGTTTTAGACTCTTCTCTTTTGTATTTTCTCTCCCCATTCAGCCTGTCAATAATATTTACTTCTCCTTCTTTGCTTCTACCATAACGCTGACTGAAAGTGAAAGAAATTGTACCGCCCCTTTTTACAATTTTATGTTTCATTGCAGTTGTAAGGTCTTTGTTTATACTTTCAAAAGAAGCGCAATAATCGAGCAATAAATGAGAGTATTTGTCAGCTTTTGATTCTGCAATCATATCCGAAATGTTTTCAGAAATCGTTGCTACTGGCAACCCATCTTTTAAAATGGTGCGCATCATTTTTACTTTTGTGCTTGGTTCAATTTCGGCAACGTCAAACTTGAAGTGCTTAGAAACTTCATTGACAATCTTTTTTTCCAAAATGCACTTGGCAGCGGGTAAAGACAAGATTTTGCCTTCTACAAGTCCACTTTCTTTGATAGACTCCGCCATCATATTCCTTGCAATTTCTTTCTTCTCTCCAAAGTAATTGCCAAATGAAGCTTTTTTAACCCTTTTACGAGTTCTTTTTGGCTTTTGGGACTTTGCTATGTCTGTCAAAAGAAAATCGTTGCTAATAACCCCTAAGCGTTTTAAAGCAGCAATACACCCCGCAATTCTGATAGGTTTTATTTTTAACCTCTTTGCCATTTTTTCATTGCTCATTTCTGAACCATTGGCAAGTACAAAATCACGAACGGTATCGATGGAAACAACTTTTTGAGGTCTACCAACTTTTCGAGGTGGTAACTTCTTTGCTTTCCTTACTGATAATTTTTTATTTTTTGCCATTGTTTTAGTTTTTTGGTTATAAACATATAAAGAAACTCGTTTGTGAAAGAGGGGATAAAAAAATGGGAGGTTCAGGCCTCCCAGTTTTTATGAAGTGTGGGGCTCTAACCCACGCAAAACAATTCCTGAATCTTTTTATAAAAGCGAGAGAATCTAACTCCCCAACGGCTGCCTGCACTTTCAAAATTCAAGGAACAAAAATCTGTTTCGGTTTTTCTTTCTTCGAATATATAAAGAGTTTTATTTTGAAAAGAAGGGCTCTCCGTTGTCACTGCAGTAAAAAAGAGAAAAGGGCTCCTTGGGAGGGAACCCTTTCTCACTTGTTAAACCACATATGTTAAACCACAAACATATGTCAGAATATATTCAAGGACCTTAGCCTTTTTTTCCAAATTTATTGTGACATTCCTGCCAGAGGCTGTTAAGTTCATTCTCTGTCATTTCTTTTACTCCGTCACTTAATTTACTTACAAGCATTTTAACATAATTCACTTCCATTCTTATTTTCTCTTCCTGTCCTTGGAACCTTAACATTTCCTGTACATCACTAAGGTGAGAAAAAATTGCCATCTTTAGGCTTAGCTTTAATGTAGCTTTTATTTCTTCGTCAGATTCACCCTCAAATTCTGTGTATGCATCGTTTTTAATTAAATCAGCCATAGTACTTTGTTTTGATTGTATAAAGCCTTTTGTTAAGAAAGAAGGAGTTTTTATCCCAAAACAATTCCTCTTATATCCAACTCCCTTTGCAACGCTTCTTTATCATGACAAGCGGCAACTCTGTCATAAGTGGGAATCCCGAACATAACATAATCATAACAAAGGATATATCCCATATAAGGCTTGCCCTCATAATAATAAATTCTGTTTTCAACTGACCATCCACATCCGTGGAAAAGAAAATGTATAAATCTTTTTAACATAACTTTGAGTTTTTATTGATTATTTTCTGCGTTTTTTCTTGGGTGTAAAATTTGTGCATTTTCTTCGGTGCTTCTTTATTTTAGAATCAAAGTGTTTTGTAAGCGTGTCTGCGCTCTTCTCATAATTGTATATGCGTATCGGCTCAGGCTCAAAAGCATTGTCTCTTATTTCCATTCTTATTTCCATAACGTTTTGTTTTTTGGTTTATAAACATATAAAGGAATCCATTCGGGGAAGAGGGGAACAGAGTTTACTTCAATCCCAAAATCTCTCTTATTCTTTCTGCAACAATGGGGTCTTTACCTCCAATGTGCCAGTTGGTAATTTCTTCAAGCTCTAACCCCTGTGCGCCTTTATAATTCTTGCCATCTTTCCAATTATAGATTGTGGCAACCTTGCGGTCAGGAAATTTAATAGACCACTCGGCATCCACCTTATATCCGTCTCCTCTTGAATAATCTGTGCCAAATGTTTCACACAGTTTTTTGAAAGATATTGATATTTCATCTATCAAACTTGTTCCAGTAGTGTCAATTTCTTTTCCGTTGCTTTCACGAAGTTTAAATTTCATAGCGTTTGATTTTTATAATGATTTAAATATATAAAGCATTTCTGTCAGGAAAGAGGGAGAGTTTAAAACATTTCACTTCTGCACATTAAAATTTCCAACCGCCTGCCCACACCAACAAATAACACAGACACTCTCTTTGTTTCTCCGAAGGGATAATCTTCCAAAGGATGAGTACCCTCAATAGCCATTTCACAATCAAAATGTGATTCACAAGCACGTTGCATGCCCAATTCTAAATCTACTTTGTTATTGGCTTGAACAGTTCCAATATGTTCGCCAGTAACTTCACGTAATGAATAATATCTGTAATCCATTTTATTATTTTTTATCGTTTATAATTTCTTCGAGTTCTTTATCTGACATTATACCCCCCGTAATCAGAAACAGAATACCAAACAAATAATGTTTCGTTCTCTTGGTGCATTTTGTCCTACGCCAATATGAAACCAATTCATCGTCTCTAAATGACGCTGAATATTCACCTTTGCTGATTGTGGTGTAACTATAAAACTGTTTGAAAGGTTTGAAAACACATTGAAAAAACATTTTTACTTTTATAACAAAAATTGAAGTTTTTACCAGTATTTTTTGAAGTCGGGGGGATTTTATTGCGTTGCTCCACTTAAGAACTATTGCAGCCATTGTCTCAGTACCCTTTAACACAATTAAAAACTGCTTAAATAATTTGAAATATGCTTTCCAACCCCCAAATCTTTGATTGAGGGTGTTTTTAAACGCTTTCGTGGTGTCTTTACAATTTACTGTTGTTATCATTGGTTTCGTTTATTTCTTCGTAATTACGCTTAAATTGACTTACAACCCAGTCCCTTTGGCTTCGGGAAAGGTTTGATTTCTTTAACTCAATTAAACCGTATTCTTTTACAATATCAACGTTTGGACGTTCACCGCCACCCCCACCAACACAACTGCCCTGCACCCCAAACAAAGAAACCATAGCCATAACCGTTAACACACTCCTCGATTTTAGATAACTTGGAGTTTTCCGTTCTCTCTTTTGATAAAGTTTTCCGTTTACTTCAACTGCGTTTTCCATTGGTTCTGTTTTGTGAATATATAAAGGAAATAAAACAGGAAAGAGGGAGAGTTTACCACTTCTTCCGTTTCTTTTCCATAACTATTTCTTTAATTTCTCTTGCGTGTTCCAAAATAACTTCAAAGAATTTATTTCCGTAGAAATCGAATTCATCACTGTTCAAAGGTCTGTCAATGGGGTAATCAATGACTTCATCCATCCTGTCTGTAATAATATGCGCCAAATAATCGTGAACAGGCATCGTGGCTTTTACAACATTTTCTGTTTCTTCATTTCGGGGCGCACCCTCACATAAAAAAAACATAGCAAGTCTCTGCGAAATTTCAATATGATTGCTCGCCTTTTCGCCCCCATCTTCACGCCCTTTTGAATTGCACATCATATACCTGCAAATGTAAAAATCCAACAGATAATGAAGCATCCAGACTTCTCTCTTTGTTAATATAATTCTTGCCATTGGTTTTATATTGTTATATTATAATATTTTGTTATTGCAAAAGCAACGGCAATAACAAATAAAATTAAACTTGTTATCAATGTAAGCCGAGACAAATCTTTATTACTGGTTACTCCTAAAACACAATAATAAAAAACAAATGATATAGCCCAAAGAGCTGCATAAATAAAAGCAAATATCAATAAAAGGACTACTGGATTCATAATTTTATATTTAATTGGTTATACGAATATATTAAGCAAAAGTTTAAGAAAAGAGGGGAGAGTTTACATCCCTCCCAACACAAAGAAAAATGAATTTATATCAGCAATGTGTTTATAGTGTGTGAAAGTACCAGTTTCATAGTAGGTAAATTTATCATAATCAAAATGATAATTAATTTCCATTATCTTGTTTCCTTTACAGAAAAACTCAACTCTCTTTACTACCATCTTTTCAGAAAATTTATCATTACTGGTAAATTCCTTGCTCATTTTCTTATAAAGAACCGCATCCCCTTCAAATCCGCTTTTGTGATTAGATACGTTAAAAGATATTTTTTGTGCTTTCGTTTTGCATGGAATTGATTTAAAAGAATTTTCTCCTGTTTCAGTTTTAAAACATTCAACATGAAAATCATCTGCCAAATAATCTTCTGTTTTAATTCCATCAACTATATAATCTTCCTGCCCTTTGGTGTGAGCAATCCTATTCTCAATGGACTTTACAAATCCCTGAATATTGTTGTTAAAAAAGGCTTTGGCAATCGAATCATCAAATCTTGACATACCCATCAAAATAGTGCCTACTTCTTCATATCGTGGGTAGTTGCTCTGTGCAATAGCATCAGCTAATGTAAAATTGAAATGATATAAATCATCTCTTTTTGTTCCTTCATCTTCAGCAGTACACGCTTCGAGAAATTCTTCGAGAAATTTATTTGTGAGGTCTAAAAGCCTTTTGCTTACTTCCATGATATTTAATTTATTGATTGAATATATAAAGCAAATTTGTTTGGAAAGAGGGCGGCCTATTTTCTTATAATGAGTGTAATTGTTGAGGCGTGTTTTACATATATTCGTTTTGTTAAAAACGACATCCCTGTGCTATTCCCAAACAAATATGCGACATTGACATAAAACAAACTGTTTGCATGTTCAAATTTAACATATCCAAATCCCTGTTCGCCAAACCCCATATTGGGTTTGAAAATATGAACATAATCGTCCACCTTTACATCTGTTTTCTTAATTTCAGGAAACTTTTTTATTCCTCTGCTTTCGGTCAGATATTGCAAATACAAATCAACATCAAGTTTATTTGCTTCCCTGTATGAAATACTCTTGAAATCTTTATCGAGGCAAGCAAGCGGTTTTCCGTCCATTAGTTTTGTTTTCATTGTTTTGTTTGTTGGTTATAAATACATAAAGCAAATAAACGTGGAAAGAGGGAAAACTTACCTCCCCCCCCTTTTTCGGTTGTTCCGAATTATCTGTCTTGCGTTTTGGCTTTGGGGAGTTTGCCCTGTTCGGTGCATCCTTTGCGTTCTCCCGTGCCTTTTCGTGCTTGTCCATTTTATCCCCTTGCCAGTTTACGTCTCTGTTCTCTCATACTTGCCTTTATAATTGTGTTCTTTGTGCTGACAACTTCAGCAGAGCGAACCGATACAAAGGTAAGGGAGAATAAGGAAATGATAATTACAAATAAAATGTTTGCGGATAATTCAAATGCTTTTTTCATAGTGTCTAAAATTTTTAATTGGTTATGAATATGTAAAGAAATCCGTTCGGGGAAGAGGGAGACTTTTACTGATAAGCCACATCATCATCAAAAATTTCAAGCTCCAATTCTTCTCTTGCCGTCCTTGCTTGTGCTTGCGTCAATCTTTTGCCGCTGTTCGGGTGCAAATGCTTCATGTCAGCGAAAATATGAATCCATCCCTTTGCTTCAATTGTAGGCACATCTGATTCTAAAATCGTATGCACATATTCAATATGATTAGTATATTTACAATAATGCATTGTTCCATCGGGGGAGAGCCAACCCATCTTTAAACTTTTATCTGTGGAATCTTTTAACAAGTCCTGATAGTGTGTTGTCTTTGCTCTCTGTTCTATTGTATTAACCACATCCCAACTTTTCGCCTTAACAGTTTCGAGAATCTTATCTTTTGACCCAAGTATACACCAACTAAAGCCATTTGATGCTAAAAGTATTTGTGAGCCGTCTGCGTGCTTTCCTCCAAGCTCTTTCCAAGAAATTTGAAAATCCGTTTCGCTTGCACCAATGAATTGTTTTACCAATACAAGCGTTTTCATATCAATAGCTTTTTTTTCATTTACAATTATTCTGTAGCAAAATTCACCATCTGAACCAACCCATTTGCCTATACGTTTCATCTCAAAATTCTTTGGTATGCTGCCCAAATCCCTTTCAATGTTTTTAGGCTCGGAAACATATAAAACTGTTTCAAACCTCTCAAGGTTATTTTCAATCGTTTCTTCGGGAAAACCACTGTGACAAGGACGAATGAAAACGGGTAAACAACTATCGGGGAATTTAAATTTGGTGCAATCCAAAGGTAATACCTTTGATAAGGTTTTACCTGCATCAGCTATGCCCCCTGGCAATATATCCAAACTGATTACTTTATCCATCAAAGAGCCAAGCAACCCCTCACCTGCCCCACAATCTACAACCACACGCCCTTTGGCTTCCTTTTTAATTATCGCTAAAAGTCCTTTGTCAATTTGACAGAATATCATAGCAGTTTGGTTTTATTGGTTTATAAACATATAAAGGAATATGTTCAGGAAAGAGGGGATAAACCACATAGAATTGTTTCTTGTGGGGTGCGTAATTATTTTCTGCGTTTAAATATTGCCTGAAATATATATATAAGTCCTTGCATTATGTAATAAACTGAAACGAGAAATATTACTCCATATCCTAATAATCTACCAGAACTCTGTTGGTTTAAAAATTCAAATAGTGTTTCCATTGTAATTTGTTTTTATTGATTGAATATATAAAGCAAAAGTTTTAGGAAAGAAGGGATTTGTCTTTTCTTACACACCACGTCTGAGTGCAATTTGAAGTATGAAGATATTCAGGACGCCCTTTGCAGGAGATATAATTAGGAAATGTTTCTACATCTATTCTTTTAGCATTCAGTAAATTGTTTCCCACATTTTCGGGAGTTACCGAATATTCATACGTATTACCCCCCATCTTATCCCACGTAACAATACAATCATAAAAAGCTCTTTCGCTCTCAAATAATTGTTTTCTTATTAATTTGCCTTTTGCACTCGTTAATGTATATTCAAATTCAAATGCGTACATGGTTGCGTTTTTTATTGGTTTATAAAGATACTTTAATTTTTGTTGACAGTTCATCCAGTTCCTTTTTTGTTTCGTCGTCTGATACACTTCTTACTCTCTCAATCATTCGACCAATTTGGAACGCTTCTATTGGCGTTAAGTCTTTTGGTGTTTCTACAGTTTTCTTTGCTAATTTTCTCCATGTGCTTTCCTGTAGACCGTTTAGTGGTCTTGATGAAAAATTCTCATTCGCAAATTCTAATAATAATTTTGGGAAGTTCATAGTGCAAAGTTTTATTGATTGAATATATAAAGCGAATTTATTTGGAAAGAGGGGAGAGTTTTTAATCCAAAAACATTAATTCCTTTTGAATGCTTTCAGCTTGCCTGCTGTATTTTTTGTACATTTCTAAACACGCATGTCTGCCGTATGTATTGTTTTTGTCTTCACCAAAAAAAAGACGTGCGCAGAACCTTCTGCTGCTTATTACACTGTTTAATTGGTATTTCAGGTATATTCTTTTGAGAAATTTCTTGAGCCTTTTCATGGTATTTGGTTTTTATTGGTCGCTAAATATATAAAGCAAACAAAAATGAAAAGAGGGATTAATTAAAAGAATGATAAATGTACTTTGCCCCACGCCATGTTTTCGGAAGGGGTTGTATTCGTTCTGCGTTTACTTCCAGCCCAAACTTTTGATTCTTAAAATGTACCCTTTTGGAATTAATCATGTCAATAAAACAAAGTTTGGTTCCAGAATGAGTAATAACTTTTACATATTCACCGAGTTGCATAGCTCTTAGTTTTTAGGGAATATTGTATTAAAATCAAAAGTCTCAAGTATGGGTGCGTTTCCTGGCATTTTACCAGTTCTTCTGTTTATCCTTTGAGCATAAATAGTGTCGCCTTCAAAACCAAAAACCTTGTACAATATTTCATATTCTCTGCCAAAGCATTTTTTAGGAGAAGGAATAAGAAAAAAACGACCTGTTTCAATCCCTTTGTGGTTTGATTCAAATTTTATGTCTGAGAGTTTCCTGCACATGGTAATTGTTTTTTTGGTTAAATATATAAAGCAAAAGGAAATGGAAAGAAGGAGTGTTTACTCCCTGTATATAGCCTCATTGAGAAAGATTTCAAAGTCTTTAATAGCTATATCAACGTTTTCACAGCTATGAAAATTGTTCTTATGGTTTGGGTGAGATAACCCACAGAATTTTTTATGCTTCATGAATACACTATATAAATTTTCTTGATGGTCAGGATTGTATAGGGTAACTTTTAACGGTTCAATTGCACCAGCGAATGAACTTTCATCTAATGGAATTTCATATTCACAGGCTTGTGAATTAAGACTGTGAACCTTAGTCCCAGCATGATTGAGTATGATTTTCTGTATTTCTGAAACGAATTTTATTCTGTCTTTTTTTGTATTTTTCATAGTTTGTGGTTTTGGCTTGTTAAATATATAAAGCAAAATATTAAAAGAAGAAGGAATCGGTTTAATTCCACCCCCTCAGCTTTTGAACGTATTGGATAAACATAAACCTGCAATCATTTTCAAATTCTTCGTAGGTCATTGGGGCAAACATCTCACTATTGAACTTACCTGCGATAATGAATTGCATCATATTTCTTTTAACATCGTAACGGTAAGTCGTCTCTGAACCAACTACGTGATAATAGTAAACATCCTCTGTACGAGACTTAATAAGCATTGGTTGTTTTATAGACTTTTTCATACCGATTGTTTGTAAGTTTATAAAGCCATTTTTAAATAAAGAGGGAAGACGGGGTACCAAACCCGTCTTCCAAAACCAACTAAACCTAAACATGAAAAAACCAACTTCGCTAACTAATATTTTTATAACATGTGTATTTTCTTTTTATCATGCCAGAAACTTTTATCTGGCTCTTCACCTCTGGTTCTGGAGTTATAAAGAAACCTCTCCAGAAAAGAGGGAGAATCACTCAACCCGTCGTTTCAATAACTTCACAGAAGTTTGCAGTATATAAGGCGGAATTAAGCAAAAGACTTTCATAAAACGACAGTGCTTTTTCTCTATCCTCAAAGTTTTGAAAGTAGTCTGTTAAATCTTTATCCCGCCCCTCAATAACATAAGCCACACAATATTTAATATGAAATGTATTCTTTTTTTTAAAAAACTTATCTATAAAAGTGTTAATTCCATAAGCTGCAAAAAGAATAAGCAATATAGAAACACAAAAAGAAATAAACCCCGACGTTACGTCCCACACTGCACCCCACCCACCACAAATAGTAATGACAATTGCAACGGCAAGTATAATTAAAATAAGTCTTTTGGATATTAAAATTTCTTTTTTCATAGTGGTTAGTTTTTATTGGTTTATAAATGTATAAAAGAAAGGAAGGAAAGATTATTTTGACTCGTTTAAATCAATTATCAAATGGGTTTTAGTTTCACTAATATTAAACGTTCTCCAATCTGAATTTTGCTTTTTCGTATTGCAAACGAATATTGTTGTTTTCCTGACATCATGCTCAAATATTGCAAAGCATTTTCCGTCTTGTATCGCATAATCTGAATAAAATGTTCCTTGAGGTTTTTTAATTCTGCGTTTCATTTTGGTTTGTTTTGGTTTAACAAATATATAAAGCGAATTTATTTTGAAAGAAGGGAAGTTTTTTAAACATTAATAGTTGTTGTTATTGTTGTAATAGTTTGAATCTGGAATTGAGAATTTTCGTAAGTTTTTTCCCCTTCATAAACACTTTCTCTTAATTCCTGTATATGTTCAAGTGCTTGTTCATATCCATAAATATCAAGAGTTGTCTTTCCTCCTTCGGGGTTAAACTTTTTCCATCTTTCATCAAATTTTGAATATCCTTCTGGTGAAAAATAACCATTCATATCTTTAGTTTTTACAACTAAATATGTATTTGTTTCTGTTGTTGTGTCTTTCATGGTTTCTATATTTGAATATATAAAGTAAATTGTTTCAAAAAGAAGGGATTTATTATTGACTTTTGGTTTTATAATTTACTTGCAATAGATTTTAGCAAATTATGGAACTCTTCAAAGTCTTCTAATGACTTCCGTATTGTAAACACATTACAGTAATCTTCTGCCTGCCTATAGGTTGTAATTTGTTCATCAACATTAAAATCATTCACATAAGAAACAAATTCCTCTTTGGTAAATGGGCGTAAAAGAATAATCATATCCACCCCGCCAGAAGTCCATATTTCTAATTCGGCAACTTGTGTTTTTTCTTCTTTGAACAAAGATACGTTAAACCCGTTGTCTTCAAAAAATTTGGTTAATTGTTTTATTTTCATGTTTGACAGTTTTTTGTCTTTTGCCCCACGAACAGGACTCGAACCTGTCACAGTATTATTTCCTGCGTTGTTCACAACATTACATTGTGTGCCTGACAAGACGTGGAGTGTAAGTATATAAAGCAAATTTATCTTAAAGAAGGAGACTTTTTTCACCAGCCAGGATTTCTTTCATTTCTTTAGAGCTTACAAAGTCAGCTCCTCTTGAAAATGGTTCGTCAAATGCTTTGATTTCTTTTTTTAATTTCCTTGCTCCACATTTGCATTCAAAGATTATTTCTCTTGTGTGAAAAGAAATATACATACATGCTATTGGTTTGCTGAAATTATGTATATGCAGCTTTTTAAATAATTTTTTCATTTGTTATAGGTTTATTGGTTAAATATATAAAATTACCGAAAACTTGTCCTGTATGGGTAGCTTGGCTGCGTTTTAGAGATTAATATTCCATACCTCCAAACTTCTTTTGTGTTTTGTTCATACCACTTGTTTATTATATAATGTCTTGCTTCAATATGAGGGGGCAATTTATCAATATAAGAATTAACATTCAATTTATTAAATTCCTGAAACGTTATTTTGCTCCTTTCATCAACAAATTTTTCAGCAGCCTTCAATGGACTTGGATAATTGCATTGTTTCAAAAAATCATAAACAGCTTGCAAAGATTTACCTTCAATATAAGCGTGCCTGTAAAAATCATCAATCCATGAATTAAAAATAAATTTAGGGCAGTTCAAATAGTTTCTTGAATAATATACATAGTCAATAAACTTTTCAGTGGGGTTTAAAAGTTCCATTTGTTTTAATTTTTATTGGTTAAGTATATAAAGCAAAATTCCCTCCAAGAAGGAAACATTTGCTATTTTTTTACTTTGCCCTTACTCCTCTTTTACGTGCAAAAGTGGTATTCGGATTGCCTTTTTCCAGTCTGATTGCTTCAGCAGTTTTGCGAGCAAATTTACGTGCTGTCCTGAGAATAGATTTGTCGTTCATGTTGTTTTATTTTTATGGGTTATGATTATATAAAGCAAAATTCCCTCAAAAGAGGGAGGTTTATAAAATAATTATAAATAAGTCTTTGTTTTTTTAAATTTCTTTTTTATATTTATAATAAAGTTCTTTAAAATATTGCTGTGGTGAATAGGGACATTCGTTGCAGGATAAACAAAAAAACGGTGAGGCGTTGACAATAGTCAAGTCTGTGAAACGTTAAATTCCACTATTAATTTGGATAAGTTCACGGGTTAATAACTAAAGTAAATTTTTTTAGAAAATGACCAAAAAGCCCCTGACTTTGGGGCTTTTTTATTATTATAATGTAAGATTTAAAATGTTTTTTACAGTTAGAAGAAAGTCGGCGCTCGTATCATATCTATTCAGTATTTAAGGTAAATCAATAAGGCGTTAATTAACTCAATCTTTTTGCAGGGAAGGACTTTTATTTCTCAGCATAGCTTTTAAGGCTTTTTAGATGATTAATAGATTTGTTTTCGTTGTCAGCTCAATATTTAAAGCAACCGCATTGATTAAGCTTTTTATGGTTACAACTTTTTGTGCTTCGTTGAATTGTGAAAAATCTTTATCCACAATAATCTCAGAAAGATTCTGAATGGTCTCTAAAAGGTCAGCCTGTGCAGGCGAAATAGGTACTGTCTTTTCTCCCTGTGGAACAACTGAAATTTGCTCTAATGGTGCAGACAAGTTTTCGGAGGGGTTATCATCATAACTCTTGAACCCGATTTTGTTTCTAGTTTTCATGGCTCGTAGTTTTAATTGGTTTGCGGATATATAAAGCAAATAAAAACAAAAAGAGGGAGAGACAAACAGCCCCAAAAATACCCCAATCCCGCACCTTGTGAGTGCAGGTCAACAAACTTTCGTTCTCTGAGAAAAGGACTGAACCTCTTAACGCTTAATCATAATTGTTTTCCTTTCATTGTTTCTTATTCTGTTATGTATATAAAGAAAATCATTAGCAAAGAGGGAAACTTTTTTGAGTGAAAAAAAAAGAGAGTGCGACTTGTACCCCCTTTTTACCTATTTTTTTTAACCCTTATTCAATTTCAATCGTTTCGCCGCTTACTTTAACTTTGCTTGTAATGTTAGCAATTTTATAATAGCGAATTTTTGATGTTTTAAGGTCAAGCACCTTTTCAATATGCTTTTTTGCAAGTGTCAAAGGACGGCTTTTTACTTCTTTGTAAATGCCTGCCTTGATAACATTTTTGCGTACCACCGTACCCGAAATTAATACACTGCCTGTTTCCTTGCAATATTTCAGCGTACCCTTATCGTTTAAAGAAATGTAAGCTTCTTTTTGTCCATTTGAACGTACTTCGTTCGGCTTAACAAGGGACTGCAATTTTTCAGTAAGTGCCTGCTCAATTAGTGAATGACCAAAATTGTCATTTACTAAATCATTTAACTTTGCACCCTTTAAAGTTTCAATGTCGGCTTCTTTCATATTGCCGTAACTTGCACCTACGTTAATTAAAACGTCTGCAATTTCACTGTTTTCGGATGAATCTGAACAGTAACCCTTAATTGCAACAAAGGAAACACCGTTAAAGTTGAATCCCTCAATCAGTTTTAGTAATGTTATATATTCCATTTTATTCGTGTTTTAATTAGTTTACGCATATATAAAGGAAAAAGTTACAAAAGAGGGACAAAAATTATCAACACCACCGCCCTCTTTTCATAACAAATATCTTTATATGTTTAACCAAAAAACCAAACGATATGTTTAAGCTATTAGAAAAAAAAATAAGGGGCTTGCTTATGCAAATTGAAAGTGGAAAAACCACCCCAGAAGAAAGTGGTATCGCAGACTTGTTAAACAGAATGAAAGAAATTGACGAACCTTGTTGGGAAGGACTGGCACAACGATACATAAAAGCTTTAGGAAAGATTGAAGCAGCTGAAGTAAAACAAACCGCCTAAACGTAGGGTGTTAATTTAGACCCCCTATATAGATTAAACCCCCTAATTAGACCCCTTAATTAGCCCCCTCGTACCTATAATAAGGGGCTTAATTGACCCCCTATTTGACCCCCCTCCCGTACCGCTCACAATTTTTTTCCCAATTTTTTCCCAAAAATCTCAACCATTGAAATTCCCCCAAATCCCATCTTCATTTCCAATTTCCTTCCACCTTCACTCCTAAAGTGGTCAAGCTTCACTCCAATATGGGGAATTGTTTCTTTATATGGGGAATTGTTTCGGGGCATTTACGCCCATTTTCCTTCGATATGGGGAACTTTTATCTTAATATGGGGAATTGTGCCAGCTATACTCCAAAATAGCAACAGGTGTTCTTATTTTTACATTGGTGGTGATTTGTCAGGTTATGCCCTGACTTTTACCCCCCCTTTGTCAGGTTATAGCCTGACAAATTCTTTTGGGATATTTTAAAGTGAGTCCTCAAAAAAATTTTTCCCCCAATTTTTTAGCCAAAATTTCAACCTTTAAGACAGGGGCAGAAAAGATATAGGTTTTTCTATATTCATCCTGGCAAAAAATTTTTTTTCTTATTTTTTTGTTAAAATTATACCACTCCATGCATCTCTTGCATTATCTGCTTTTCTAAGGTGTTTGGGGAGTTCTAGCTTTATGGTTTCAAACAATGTTTTCACTCCGTCTTCGTGTGGTTTAAGATAATGTTCCCCCAGGTGCTGATAGAAACATTTAAGGAATGCTTCGGTGCCATATCCAACGATTGCTTCAAGAGCTCTGGCTTCTTGTTCTGTTAAACTAAGAATTATTTGCACATCCAATTTAGATGTTGATTTAATTTTATTTTCCATTTGTATACTCATATAGTTTATATTGTTAAAATCGTTCTACCATATCAAGCGCATTACTTTCAGTACAGTCAGTTTTTTTAAATAATCTGTCCAGGTGATTTCTCAACGCTTCAATTTTTTGTTCTTGTTTTTCCAACAGAGCACATTCCTTTTCAATTTCCTCTAGCAATTTAATATTTCTTTCGGTGTTTTCAATGAATGCCCAGCCGTAAGTGCAGGTATATTTTTTATTTTTATCTTCCCCTTCCCCTTTAATATTAAAGCAATAGTCTCCAGCGTCTAGTTGTTCTACGTTTTCGACAATTATTCCTTTTCCTATTGGAAAATGGCCTTCACAGGAACCTTTTTCCCAAATCATATCCAAGTTATAGATATATTCTGTGTTTGGTTTTGGTTCTAAGTTTTCTTCCGAAATAATGTTTCCAAATGTTTTTCTCATATAGATTAGTTTAATTATTTTTTTCCATTTTTTGTTTTTTTATATGTTCTATGACTGCAGGTCTCAATGACATGAATACATCAGAACCTGCATATTGAGCGAAGGATATGTTGGGGTCATTTTTGACTTCATAAAACAACCTGCCATCTTCACTTTCGTACCATTCGGTTTCTGTGTCTATATGTTTGTGGTAATATTCAACTATTTCCTTTTCGGTCATTCCTTGGTCTGAGTTTGGGTCTAATAGTAATTCTATATTCATATAGATTGTTTTTGTGCGTCTTCCAATTTTTTAATTTTTTCTTCCATGTAATCATTTTTAGTTGATTGCATTACATCGTTTAAATAGATGTAAAATGATATTACTGCTGCCATCCATGTATCTATTGAAATAAATTCAGTAATCAAAAGAAATGGGATGAACCAGCTTGTTACGCAAAAGAAAAGATTAAAGACAAGATATTTAAGTTTTTCCTTATTCATATTTAATTCCAGTTTTCGTTTTTATCTACGGATACGTAATAGGTATCGGGGTTAAAATATTTATCACAGGCTTTTAAGACCTGTCCCAGGTTGAAGTCTTTTCTTTTAAAAAGTTTTTTGCTGTCCCAGTTTGGTTGTCTTATATATTTGAAAGGGTAGTTATATCTTTCGATTTCATTTTTCTTGAAGTTGATTTCAAGGTATTTTTTGATGGAGTTAAATCTTTCCTGGGTGATGAACTTTTCTTTGTTGGCCATTACTTCTTTGATGGTTGAGATGAATTCTTCCACATTTTCGTTGGAGGCTTCGCTGGAGATGAATATGGAGCCGTTTGTATTAAATTCCTGCAGGTAGCAATGAATATAATATACGAGTCCTTTTTTCTCTCTTACTTCCTGGTAAAATGGGGATTGGAGTCCGAATCCGAACAGTTTACAGATAAATGAGACCATGGCCACATCTTTATCTTTTACGATGGGGGAAACAAGGATGATGGATGATTTTTCTTTAAAGTCGTTTGATTTCTCGTAGACGACTTCTTTTTTCTTTTCCTTCAGTTTCAATTTACCTTCTGGAATAACAAGGTCTGTTTCGACAAATCCCTCCAGAGAGAATTTATTTTTTTTGGATACGTTTATGATTTGGGGGTTTTTGTATTGCTGGTTGAAGTGTTCTTCACAATCTTTGAGGGTGATTGCTTCTATACTTTCTCTTTGACCTATGGCATTATAGTCCCCGTACAATTTTCTCAGCAGGTTAAGTGCATGAGCTTCGTTTTGTGTATTGAAAGAGTCTTTATATTCTTCCAGCACGATTAATTTTTCCTTATCTAGGGTTTCCTGTGTAACGTTAAAGTTTTTCAATCTTTCGTAGAATATATATTTCCATTTGTTGATATATTCGTCGAGGCCTGTGATGTGAAAGCAGATTACATCTGAGGAGGTATATGCGTTCCATTGTATTCCGTCTTGGTCGAATGATTTTTGTAGGTCTTCGAATGTTTTGCACATCAGGTGTTCCATAAGGTGGGAAATTCCGTAGGTGCCAGGTTTTTCAATAAATGTACTTCCGTGGTATACCATATAAAATCCTGAGAGTTCGGTTTTGCTTTTTAGGTTGATTAAATTTTTCATATTTATTTTGTGGGTTATATTGTTTTTTTAACAGGCTTCGCCTTTGGGGTTTTTATTCGCTATAATAATGTCTTCTACAATCAGCTGTGCAAAATACGGTTCCGCTTTCCAATTCTTTCCCGCATTCTTCGCAGTGGTTTTTTGTTTCGTATTTGCCAATTTTCAATTCAGCCCCCACTCCCATTTGCTGAAGTTTTTTAACGGCGTCTTGGACTATTTTTGTATAATGTTTTACTGAATCATTTTCATCGGTAAAGGTGTAGTAATGACTTTCTTGTCCTGTTCCTTCATAGTCCCACTTGTCGAAAAGCACTTTAAAACCGAATGGTTTAAAATATTCTCCATCTTCTTCTACACAAAGGAATGCATCTTTAAGTTCTTCAAACTTTTTATCGGTCAGTTCAATCTTTGTATTGAATGTGAAAAAAAATTCTTGTGCTGGCATAGGATTATAAATTTTCCTGCTAAATTAAAAAAAAGTTATGAATTAAACAAGTTTTTTGTAATATTTATATAAAATTGTTCATTTTGGAAAAGTATATAAGGAAAATAATAAGAAATAACATATCTTTTATATTCTGTGAGGTCACTTCTGTAATGAGCAATACCAAACACTTAAGTTAATGTTGCATAATTTTATAATATTTATAAACAAAATCATCATATGGATATAAGAGAATTTATAAAAGAAGAAGTAAAAAGGCTTCACAAAAAAACTTTAAAAGAAGATATATTTACAGGTGGATATATAAATCCTGCGGCGCTTGCTGATGTTCTTGTACAAGCTGGTGTAATAAAAGATGAGTATACGGATTTATCGGGACAAAAGGCATCATCTAAATTGGCTTTTATTGTAAAAAAAGCGGTGGATAAGGTTAAAGATATTTAATCAATGTTATTGTCGGAGTCATATAAAAGAAGATTGCAGGAGCTCGCTGGACTTGTGAAAATGGATTATTTTTCCGCTGGGGATGAGCGCTTTAATTTAGAAGATGAAGATGCTATTCCGTTCTTATATTATAATGGAGAATTGCTCATGAAGGATGAGGGCGGATATTTTTATAAAAGAGAAAGTCATTGGGATATTATTAATGATATGGTGGATGAGTTTCTTAAAGCAAGAAGAATTGCACACCAAGTGGGCGATTATGATATGATGGAAGGTTATGGGTTGACAGTAAAGTAATTTCGTTTTGGGAAATGCCAGAAAATAAAGCTGTTTTGGACAAAATTGTGAATGATTTAAATAAAGAAAGCAATGGGGATTTTCACATAGATAGCTCATGGAGATTAAGAATTGGGGAAGAAGGAAACCAAATTCCATATAAATTAATTCCAATAGATGATTATACGGGCGCAGAAATAAGCGATGAAGAAAAGAAAGATTTGGAGGGAAAATGGAAACAACACATCATGTCTCCGTTGGAAAAAACTAAGCTGGGGTTAAATAAAGCTCCCCAGGGGTTTGGGTCGAAGCACAAAGACTATTTGGGACACAGAGCGATTGATAGAGCTGTGGGAAGAGCGGAATAAAAGAAAAAAGCCCCAAATTAAGGGGCTTTCTTTATTTTATAGGTTGAACAACTACATAGTTTTGGTATTCGTCGGGGACATCACGATATATAAATGCAGGTAGCCATATGTTTCCTCGATATATTTTAATACTTGCTATTTTGTCTTGTATTTCTATTTGGGAGTTGTATACAAGTGAGTTAAGAGAGTCCATTCTAACGACCAGAGCAATAAGAGATGGTTGATATTTTGTTTGGGGATATTGCGGAAGCACATTAATAGAAACTTCTCCTTTTGCACTCATAGCCGATTTGTTTACATTGGTCATTTTGTCGAACAGCCCAGATTCGTATTTATTATAATTTGTATCCAGCAGTTGCTTATATTGTTTCTGCAGATTGTCACGCTGGTTTTCGTATATTTTAACCTTGTTTTCCATAACATTTAGACACTGAATTTCGTAGTTGTTGCAGCTGAGCGCAATACCTGCTATAATAACAACAACAATAATTGTAACAAAATCAGCGACCCAAAATCCAATGGCGCTGTTTTTCCATTTCATAGCATGGCAAAAGATTGCGATTGACGCAAATAAAAGTAATAAAATCGGAAAAATCATAGTTTTAAGTTTTAAGTGAATAATTTGTACTTACTAATACGAAAAAAAATATAGAAAGTTACAAAAATCTTTATATTTATATAAGAACTGAAAAATCAAATCACTATGTTAACTTATCAAACCCTCCCAGAAAAGGTAAAAAAGTATTTCCACAGGAATATTACTATGAGTGTGGCCTTTGTAAAAAAGGACGGAAGCGTAAGACACATATCTTTTAGGAGAAATCTCAAGTCTTATGTTAAAAGTGATGCTGAAAAATCAAATTCCCAGACAAACATGCTGCAGAATAATAATTTGATGTTGGTTTATGATACAAATTTATATATTAAGGCGCTTAAGGGCGGTGCTGATGAAGGAGCTGCGTCAAAGGTAAGTTATAGAAACTTTAAATTGGAGAATGTAATGGTTTTCTTATGTGGCGGAGAGCTTTTTGATTTGCGTCAGGAGAATGATATTGCAAAAAGGTTTGGAGAAGGGGTGGCTGGCCAGCTAACCAAAAGCATGGTAAGTGCAATGAAAAAAGATGAAGATGATGCTATGGAATTAACGGGGGGTCTTGCTGAAAGCTCCCTCAAACAGTTCATTAAAGAAACAGCAACAAAGCTTCATAAGAAGACTTTGTTGGAAAATGCGAAGAGTGAAATTTTAAAAGAAATAAAGTTATTAGAAGAATAAATAAAAGCACCACAACATTATATTTTCATATAAATATTATGAATTTTTAAAGTCAAAAAACAAATTCTGGCCAGGAGAATTTGGGAGTTTTGAATCTTGGCATATGTATTGGTTCAGGAAAGCGTTCTATGGTTGCCACGTCTAGTATTGATGCTAGCATGACAATATCTTTATAATCAGACAGGCGTATCTTTCTTTTCTTTCCCCCCTCGTTTGTTTGTCCGAAGCAATAGAAGTCGCACCATCTGTTTACAATATTGCCTTCGATGGATGCGGGCAGCTTTTTATTGTGGGGATTTTTGCAGAAAACATAGTCTCCTGTGTGGAACTTTTGTCCTTTGTGTTTGTAGATATAGATTGTATTGTTCATATTTATTCTTCTATTTCTGTTTCTCTTATGTCCCAGTATTGGTCGAATCCAAATTTATTTTCTTCCTGGTCTTTTTTTGTTGGGTATGTTTGTTGCCATTCTTCCCATTTTTGTTTTTTATGGAATTCCAATGCCATTTCGGCACCTTTTCTGGTTCGGTGGATGCTCATGGTTGCGCATGCGCTTTCGCATGCCTCAGCGGTGTAGATGAATTCATAAAGAGTGGAGGTCTCGGCGATTATTTGTCGTGCGTATTCTTCGGCTGCAAGTTGATATGCTGCTTCTGTGGTTCCGTAATATTCTATTTTACATTTAAGAATTTTTTGAAATGCTAGGTTTTCCATTTGCGGGTTTTGGTTTTGGAGGGTGGGGTTTAGGACATACGAAAAAAAATCAGGGCCGAGGTCACTTTATACATTTTAAGGATTGTAGGTATTTTGCACTTACCATTGCTTTGGAGAAAGGTTGATTGGTGATTGTTCTATATCCTTTTTTGTTTAGATAATCTGCTATTTCTGGACAAGTTTTCTTTTTTTGTCTCATATTCTTTATCATTTTCAGAATTCGCTTGTTTTCATTGATATGTCCCTTTTCTGCTCTGATTAGTTTGGGAGTGCGTTGGCAGTTTGCTTCTCCAATTATTTTATAAATTCTATTGATGTCTTTGATTGCAAGGACGCCTTTTTCTACAATTTCTTTTGCCGACAATCCCTGTTTGTATAGCTTTATTATTTCTTTATTTCTTTTTCTTTTTAAGCTGTTTACGTTTGGGAGTCCGTGTCTTATAAGTGTTTGTAGACGATAATCTTTGGAAATTTTGATTTTACGAACGCCTTGTTCGGCTTGGTTTTGCATTTCTTCTGACAATTCCTTTACAATCTTTTTGTATTTGTCAGCCTTAAGGGCTTTGGAACTCAATCTTATTTCGCTAGCTATCTGTTGTATTCTTTGTCTTGTAAGCTGAAACTTGTCAGCCACCTCAGTATAACTGCTGCCGTTCTTAATCATTTCGATAATTTCATAATTTCTATCAAAATTATCCCTGTTCCACTTTAAAAGTTTTTTGGGAGGAACAATTCCATTTTTTCTGCATATAAAAAGAACACTGTTATAAGTAAGATTAACACAAAATGCAACCTCTTTATAACTATATCCTGATTGAATTAGCTCCTCTATTTCTTTATTTCTCTTTCTGAGGCCTTCTTGAAATGTGGTCATTGGTTTTTTTAATAAAAAAATGGTTTATAATCGGTCTTTATTGGTCTTTGTTCATAGGTATATTGTTTCGTTCCGCAGAGCTTACATTCTCTACTCCATCTATCCTTTTGAACATCTCTATATCCAGCATAACTCCAATGGGGGTCAGAGCCCGCTCCATCTTGAACAGAGCCATATCCTTCTTGAACAGTTTCTGGGTCATAGATTGGGTCTTTGAAGTCATGCTTACAGTTCCTGATTTTTTCTTTCAGAGAATTGATTTTCTCTTGTAGCTGGTTTATTTCTTCTTGTGTATTCATGATTCATTCTTTTTATTCTTTAATTAGCCTTGCGTTTGCTGGGATAAGTTCACATTTTTCTGAAGCGGTATCTCCACTCTTTGTGTACTTTGCATATCCGTTTTTAACATCAAGGATTATAATGGTGTCCCTTGTCGGTTTTTGAAACGGGTTGTTGAGGTTGTATTCCTTCACCCATATCTGACCAGGATTGATTTTTTTATTTTTTCGAAAAGGGATTCCGTTTGCAGCTGATAGCAGCACAATGATTGATATAATTATTAATGCAACACAAGTTATTAACGTTGCCTTGTGTTCTGTGATAGCTGCAAGAACGACACATAGAATGAGAACAGTGCCAGATATAATTATTGTTGGTAACATATATTAATCTTTAAATGTTTATAAGCTTTTCTTTAAGGTCATACCCAATACGCATCCATGTGCTTCTTAATTGTTCCTGCGATTGGTCATATCTCGTGTTGTTTACTTTTGGCGCTATTACACAAATTGCTCCTATGATGGACAGTGCCAGGACAAGTGTAAAAATCATCCAAAAAACCAATGTAATTGTAATACAAGTTGTTTTCATAATTTATGAATTAACATCGTTTTCAAGCTGATTGAATCTTTTCAAATCCGATTCTTCCTTGCGCTTTTTAACCTCTTCTATAAATAAAGAATACAATTCTTTGTACTCCTTTTTCGTTAATGGCACTATGGCATTGGAATACTTAAGACACTTGTTGTCTTCCCCTATAATTTCAATGGTGTGATTGCCATATAAAACGGCTACTTTTTTATGAGAAGAGTAGAATCTTGTACTCAACACAGACCTTTTATTTTCGATTAAAGCTTTAAGAATTCTAACTGCTTTTTCTTTTTCAATCATGATTTTAAATTTTATTATTTCTAACTGAGTCTTTTATTTCAATGTAAATGGGTGAAGCCCCAGCGTACTTTTCTACAACATCGAGCTTTATCTGTTCTATAACGTTTTCGATTTCATAAGCGTGAACCTCATCTTCAATATCCAATGACAAAAGTAACATAAATTTTTCTTTCCCAATAAACATTGTTTGAATTTTATTTATGTGTTTGACGATTGAGTATTCATGAATTATAGATTTTATGTCAGCACGAACTTCTCTTGGCACACTTTCTCCAACCATAAGCTTTCTGAGTTCATTAGAGAGCGTATAAGAGATGATAATAAGGATTGAGCCCACAAGTATTGACCCGATGGCATCGAAGATTGGGGACACTGTAAATGCCAAAATCGTCGTAATAAGAACAACAATTAATCCCAATAGCGCAGCAAAATCTTCCAACAATATAACCATAAGATTTGTATTGCTCATGGCAATTATGGTTTTATACAGTGATTCTTTATGTTTAAGTTGATTATATGCAACTCTAAAGGAGTTAAATTCTATTACAATAGCAATACTCAACACAACGAATGCCCACACCACGTTTTGTATTGGCTCAGGATTAATCAGCTTATGAACTCCTTCGTATACGGAAAATCCCCCTCCCACAAAGAACAATAAAATAGCGACCATAAAACCCCAGAAGTATTCTTCCTTTCCATATCCGAAAGAGTGTTGTTCGGTGGGGACTTTTTTTGTTCTTTTATTTCCTATGAGCAAGAATATTTGATTAAAGCAGTCTGCGGTTGAATGGATAGCCTCGGCCATCATTGCGGCGCTGAACGTTATAATAGCAACAATGAATTTGATAACGGTGATAATAAAATTCCCTGCTAATGCTACGAATACTGCTTTTAATGAGTTTGCTTGTGACATTATTTTTTAACTATTTTATATCCGTTGTTTTCGAGTTCCATAAGAATTACTCTCGCTTCTTTATTATAACTTCCTTCTCCAGAGTCGGCATGCTTTAAGCAGGCGCCTGCGATTATTTTAACTACTTCAAACTTTGGATAAAATGGCGCTATTTTTTGCGGAGCATTATCCTCAGCATTTAATGCTAATAGAACTCCCTGGTAAATTCCAGAATAAAAATCTTTTGTGCAAGGCTTGCACTGGTCAGCAATCATTTTTGCTTTTTTTTCGTTTGTCATAGGTTGTTTATTTGTGGTAATCTTCTTTATATTTCATGGACCAAGATGGGTTTGGCCTGTACATTGTGTTGTACAAATAGTCATAAACTTGTTTCCAGTCTGTTTCTGGATTAAATCCTGCTTTATCTTCAAAGAGTACATTAAAATACATTTTCTTGTAATAATATCCGAATGACCCTTTTGAGTCTGTGATTTCTGGATTTTCGTTTATGTATTTAAAATCAATTCCATCTTTTTTAAATTGCTCATTGTAAAATTCAATTTCTTGTGGATATGAAGAAGTAAACATGATGATGATAGTATCAGGTCTTTTAGATAAAAGCTGCATGGTTTCTTTTGCATATGGATAATAGACAACTTCTTTTACAGTTTTTCTATAATCTGGTTTACATATGGTACCGTGCACATCAAATACCCAATATGTTTCAAACCACTGTTTCTTTTCAGCGTGTTCAAACATAGTTTTAATCCAGGTAAGAATTTGTGGCGTGGATTCTTTTTGTTCTAATTCTTTAATTTTCTTTTCTAACCAGCCTATGTATCTAGCTGGATAATAAGCTCCACTTAACATCAAAATGCTACCTGTATCCTTTTCAAATTCTTCTTTTAAGCCCATTATTTTTTGTTAACTAAATACAAGTTTTTTGAATCATTTAATAATATACCAGCCTTCGTGTAGAAAACTTGAGTAGTTTCGTCAACCAAACTACATTTAAACTTAGCCAGCGGCTGCATATCCTCATTTCTAAGGAATATTAGCTGGTTGTCTTCTGGCATGATAATATAATTGTTCGGATTGTATCCAAAATGTCTTATGGATGATAGTGGATATGAATATTTGTCTACATTCAGTCCATTTATCTTAAACAAGTTGAATTCTACTTTTCCATTCTTTATTGTTTGGGCAATTCCTACATTTCCGTTCTGATAAACATCACTTAGCACTTCATCATATATGATTGTGTCCAGATTATCATTTGTGTTAAATCTCAGATATGTGTTCTTTCCGAAATTTTGTATCATTCCATTGTACTTTTTAAAGCTGCTTCCGAACACTTCTTTTGTTCTGAATTTAATATGAGTTCCAACAGTTTCGTCGAGGAAAATAGTAAACATTTTATCTTTTTCAATCACAACAAATATGTTCCCATATTGTTTGGCCATCACCATATCTTCAATGCCCATATCATCCATTTCAATTCTTTGAAAGGTATTTAAGTCGTATTTGAAAAACTTTTTGTTTTCAAAAACAAACAATCCCTTATCGGTTGGTAGCGGTGCCATGTCCTTGCTTGTTCTTGGTATTCTTCCAAGCTCCTTGTAATAACTTTTGTCTTTTAAACTATAAACGACTATTTCGTCTTTAAGAGCCACACAAGCCATGTTGTTACTGCAATTGACATATCGAATTTCAACATTGTTTAGCATTGGTGTAATTGTTAATTCTCCTTCTTTTTCTACAACCTTATCAATGTTAATTACGTGGATTGTCTGAGTTGCAGCGTCAAGACTTAATATAAATCTTTCTCCATCTTTAAATATTCTTGTAAACTGTTCCATCAAATTCTTATCCTGTAATGGATGATAACATTTTGGAACAATCAGGTCTTTATCATTGTCAAAGACTGTGATTTTGTGAATTGCACGTTCAGGAAGGCTTTTGTATTTTGAATGTGTTCCTTTGTAGGGATGTATGTTTGTTAAGAAATTAAACACTACAACTGCCAAGGCGTAGTAATCACTTTCTTTACTAATTTTTCCAAAGTTTAAATGGTCTCTGATGTCGTCCAATAATTTACCAGAATGAACGGTTCCTGGGGTTTGATAAGAGTCTGTATCAATAAAAAATGTAGTTCCAGAATCATTCATCATAATGTTAAATGGATTAAAATCTCCAATAACAATTTGCTTTGCATGTACAGAATTGATGCTTTCTATAAGCGTCCTTACTACTTTTATTTTAATTTTGTCTGTTAATCCTTTTGTGTTGCAGAAATTATAGCTATAGGCCGAATATAAAGGAAAAAAATCCTGAGACAATTTCTTCATTATGAAACCTGCTATTTTTTTATTTTTGTTAAAAAGAAGTTCTTCGGGTTTTATAAAAATTGAGCCGTCTAATGCAGAAAGACAGTCAAGTTTTTTTTCAGTGAACAATGGGTTTATTTGATGATAGACTTTAGCAACCTTTCCTTTGCCCATATCTATAATCATTCCTTCTCCGCCTCTGGCAATTTCCTTGCTTTCGTTTATGTTAACGACGTCTCCAACTTTATTGAACAGCTTCATTTTCGTCTTCTATAATTTCTACAAAAGTTATATGCGCAATAGACAAATCATCACTTGGGGCAATGTTTTTGTCGTCAAGAATATTGCAAATTCTTGCAAGTCCTATTTTGTTGTTTAAAAGAAAACCACTTTCGAAAAAACGTTTTATTATTTCGTCCTTTTCGTCATCAGTTATATATCTGTTCTCATCATAATTTCTAAATGAATCAATTCCATCACTCATTACAGCAATGGTTTTTTCAATTTTAAAATTATATTTGTAAACATTGTTTTTCCACACATCTGAGAATAGGCTTGTCAAATAATAAGCAATGTAGTCTGGCGCATTCTCATTGGTTGGTTTTATTGTGTGAATTTTCCCGTCAATGTAAATACTTCCATCTCCAACAATAATTGAATATGACTGTTTTGTTTTTAAGTTTACAGCAGATAGTACTATTGTTGAGAGTATTTCGGTTAAATCAAGCACAAAATAATTGAATGAGTATCTCAGTTCATTAAAAAACAATTCAATTAAAGTGTGCACAACATCTTCCAAGTTTGATTCTTCGTTTATGCTTTCAAGAAAAGTTTTGTGTTGAATGGCTATTTTCTTGAATATTTTTGCAAAAAGTCCAGACGCAAAATATGAATCTCTCCCAGTAGAACAGCCATCAAATACAATGATGACTGCGATTTGATTGTAAGAGAAGACGAGGGATTCGTCTTCACACCTGTGGGCGTGAGCTCTCCCTCGTCTTGTTACTTGCCGTGATTTAACTTCAAACATTTTTTAGAAGTTTAAATTCTGAGAAATGTTCTGGCCGTTTGAAACGCTTGTCACAGAACTGCTGATGATAGCAACAGCTTTTCTGATGTTGTCACCAAGAACTGCTAAAGACTGAAATCCCAAAGCGTCAAATGCTTCTTTGAAATACTGGTCTTCACCAATTCCCAACAGGACAGAAGAGAATGTCATAATGTTCTGCTCTTCTTTGTTCAGTTCAATCAGTTTGTCTTTCACATACTGAGCATCTGAGTCAGGAGAGGCATTGTTTTCGCCGTCAGTAATTACAAAAAGAATAGTTTTTGCTTTTACGCCAGTTTTCTGGAGAGAATCTCTGTAATCAATTGCCTTGTCCAAAGCCATTCTTGCAGCTGCGTATAATGCAGTTGCACCGTTTCTTGGAGACAGTTTGAATTCTTCAACTTCTGTTACTGGCTGAAACCCTGTGAGAACTTCAACATCATTATCAAAAACAATAGTTGATATTAACAACCTGTCTTTAACATGGCTTTTTGACATATTTTCAACGAATTCATTGGCTGCTTTATTCAGCTCTTCACACCTTGTGGTGCTCAAACTTGTAACCCGCTGAGACATAGACCCAGATAGGTCAAATGCAAATACTGCATTTATCGTTTCTTCGACTTCAATGTTTTCAGGATTAAAATCCGCATCTCCGCCAAAATCAAATTTAACTTTTTCCATTTTTTTTGAATTAAGGGGTTTATAAAATGTCGTCTGTGCTTTTGACGAACTTGATTCCTAATGCTTTTGCCTCATCGTAAATTGGTTGTGCCAATTTTTCGAATGTAACCCCAGGGGCAACTTCTCCTGGAACAGGGGACATACAGTCTTCGAGAATAACGAATTTCTTAGCAAGAGCTTCGTCAAACTTCATAGCCTGTTTCAATGAGGTAGCTGTACAATGTGTTTTAGCTTCACCTGCAAAATAAACGACATCATAATCGTTAAGAATTTTTGCAAGTCTGTCATTAAACTGAGTTCCATCTTCTCCTGGAATTGGAATGTTTGCCTGGAAAACTCCGAAATGCTCAGTTAAAGGATGAACGCCTTTTTTTACAATCTTATGGAACAAACATTCTGATGTTGACCAGTCTTTTACTGCATCCATAAGTACGGGGAAGATTGCTGCGCCTTCACTTCCATCAACACAATGGACTGGCCATATGCAATGTGGAAATTCTCCTTGTGTTGCAAGGTCTTCTAAATATTTAAGAGCTGCTTGTGGATAAAACCTTGGAGTCCATATTCCACTTTTCACATCTTCCACAGAAATAATGGTAAATGGATTTGGAAACTTTCCTTCTTTATCCTGCCAAAATGCTGGATGGCTGATGTCAATAACCATATGGCTGTCCTGAGTTAATCCAATGTAGCCGATTTTGGATTTGTTTCTTGTAATAAAGCTAGCAAGACGTTCCATGTCTTTATCCGCTCCTGGGACTGAAAGAGCACCAGTTGGTTTGCAGAAGTCATTCTGCCCATCAATAATTAAAACTGCAATTTTTTTCATTGTAATAAATTTTAAAGTTAATATTTTTTTAACCTATACGAGAAAAAACGAAAAATGTTATAAAAAAGCCCCAAAATATTTCGGGGCTTTTGTTATTTTATTTCTGACGTGTCAGAATTTGTGGTATCATCTTTTTTTTCTGGGGCGTCTCCTGTTGTGTATTTATCATAAAAGACTCCATATACATACACACGATTAAAGTTGTCTTTCACTCCATAAAGCAATATGTTTGGCTGTCTTGGGAAATCAACTCCGTACATAATAATTTGTGGAGAAACAACCGCATACATTACCACAGCATAATCTTGAATTTGTGGTCTTGGGTTTTCTTTGACGATTTCTTCTATAAATTTTTTCCAATCTTTTTCTTTTTCAATTGGAATTTCAATAAATTCACGTCCAGCAAAAATATCGGTTTTTTGTTGTAAACATTTATTGTCGCAGGCATCCTTACAACATTTAAAGATTCCGAATCTTTGTTCCTTAAATGAGTTAATCCATATTTGTTCGAGGGGAGTTATTAAAATATTGATGAGCTCTCCAAAATCTTTTGTCCAGCTTCTCATTGAGAGACACGGGATAACCTTTCCGTCATAAGTGATTCCAAGAGATGATATTCCAGCTCCGCATGGCATATCGTTTCTTATATTATCAGAAAGAATTATTCTTGCTCCACTTTTTTCTACCTTTTCCTTAAGAACATTAAACGCAGCTTCGTTGTCTGGATGGTATAATGCGAGCGGGTTGTTTGGGTCATCATAAACAGTAAATTGAATAGTCCACATTTTGTTGTTTTTTTTCACGAACTCTTCAATTGAATCAAAAATATAAAGGTTTTGAATATTAAAATTTGTAATTACTGTATAATTTTCGAATTTTTCTCTTTGTGTGGGTGTTTCCGTTTCTACTACAAGAACATCAGGAGATACAAATTTTGGATTTAATAATTCTTTTATTTTTTCCAATTCAGAACTTGTGTTTACAGAAATCCCTGTCCAATCGTATTTTTTAAGAATTTCAAATGTGGCTGAGTTGGATGAGTCTCCAAGAGAATTAGGATTTACCAAGATTTTACAAACAATATTCTTTTCTTTGAATATCTTTAGGATTTCTTCATGCATGGAAATGCTCAAAAGAAGCGGGTCTCCTCCACTAATATTAATTTCTTCTGGGGGATATTCAGCAATGGCTTTCGCAATTTTAAGAATTGTTTCATTATCAGTTTTTGTGTTTCTGACAGATTTGGAACCACAATAAGTGCATCCGTTTTTACACTCTCCTGTAATCTCCCAGATAATTTCTCTGAGTTTAATGTGCTGTTGTTGCATAATTTTAAATTATTTTATTGTTGTCTACCGCTAATGTCTACGGTAGGGTGACATGCTTCAATAATAAACAACCTTCCTGGTTCTTCTCTGAGACACAATTCTAGCCTTTTGTCCTCTAAACAGCAGAGCCAGCTTTCTTTGCCATTATAATCGTATTTTTTTACCAACAATTGTTCAACATAACTTCTACTAAGATTATAATAAATTACGGTAAACGATATACAAGTATCATTCTTAAAATAACAACTTATTATTCTAAAATTACTTATATCATGTACAATCATTTTGCTTTCTTTTTTTAGACTCCTTGTTTCAAGAAAAACATCTTTCTTTTCCCACATTTCTGTTGAATCTGGGCTCATTACATATAGTTCATTGGCTATAATTTGAAATGAGCTTTTCCCAATGTAGTTTTGGGAAAAAATTAAAGTTGTACAAAAAAGCACAATTAAGAGTAAAATAATTTTTTTCATTTTGTTCCTTTTTTAAGATTTGCAAAGCAAATATACAAATTCTTTTTGGAACTAGATAATAATTTTTGTTGTTTTTTTTATTTCGTTTTTAACAACATCTATATGTTGTTGATTTCCAACAACAATCAGTTTGGTTTTTTCTTTTTTCCATGGCCAAAAATGTTTTTCACTGATAACATAACACAGAATTTTGTTTTTTGAACAGAATTCGTGAAAGTCTCTTCTGAAAGACTTTGTGGCAAATTTATACATTTTAATCTCAAAAGTGGCTCTTTGTGTTTCCATATTATTAATCAGTTCCAAGTTGGATGAGTAAACGAATTAACGTAATTGACATTACAATAATTGCTATAGGTAAGCAACTCCACGTGCTGATAACCAAGATTGCTGACAACGTAAGGTTTGCATTTGCTTCACCAGATAAAATGTCGTTTATGATAGAAAAAAAGAATCCTATTCCAGCGATAATTGCGATTGCTAATATCATGTTTGTATAGTTTTTGTATGCTATACGAAAAAAAAAGAAAAAAGTTACTTCATAATAAAACTTTTATTAATTTTATTCGTATAAAATAGAAGAATGATAAAATGTTATCACATATCGCCCATTAGAAATAGGCAGTCCATATTAAAAAAAGGATTGGTTCCGAAAGACAATAAGGCCATGAATTATTCAAAAAAGCTTTTTTTCTCCACTGACAGAAACAATCTGGGATTTGATTATGTTGATTATTCTAATGTTGATGTCTGGTCTTTCGTTTTACCGAAAAGTAAAATAAAAGCAGATGATAACGCATGGAAAGAATGCTTTTGTTATATTTCAGAGAAAATTCCTGCAGAAAAGATTAAACTAGAAGAAACGATTGTTTAATAAATCTTTTTTTGTTTAATCAAATCAATATTTTTAACAAAAACATCAACCCTCATTTTTTCGATTATATTTTTCATTGAATAGCTCTTTCCGAAAAAAGCTGTTACAATTTGATTGTCTCTTACAACGGCGTATAGTTGATTCCCGTTACTGTTTGTTTCTTTATCAATAAAGAGCATTGTTGGTCTGGTCCTTAACACGTCCTGTTTCTCTTGTTCACTAAAATATTTTATTTGATTAGAGTCAATTGGAATATCTGATATTTTAACAGCATATGATTTGTTCTTGGGAAAATTGTAGTCTTCAACGATTTTGGTGTTTTCTATAATTTTATTTTTTAATTCTTTTGGCAACGCATAAAGTCCCACCTCATTATATTCTCCAACTGTACCTGGAATTTCATACCCAACGGTTATTTCATCTTGATTGACCAGTCTGTTAAAAACACGAACTTCGTAGTGAATGCTTTGCATAGCTTCATTTATAATTTTTCTTATATATAATCTTAATTGATTCATGTGCCAACAATAAATATTTAAAAATATAATAAAAAAAGCCCCCTTTTTAAAAAAAGGAGGCTTTTCTTTTGATGGTTTTGTTTTAAGGAAGTAATAGCGTTGCCAAATTCATGGCAATCCCAAGTTTGCCGACACATTTACTGGATGTTTTTCCCTTTCCAACAATATAGGCAATGTGTTCGTTGTTTTCCTTCATTTCTTGTTTGTCATTAGCCACAACCAAATCACAGTTATTCCTTACTAATGATTCATAGGCAATGTCAATCAATTCTTCGTGAGTCTTGTTTACTTCAAATTTAAACCCCACTAGCCTCACTGTGTGGTTCCATTTCTTTATGAATGAGATAATCTTCGGATTAACAACAATTCGGTCTCTGAGGGAATCTATGAAGGCGTGGGGGTCATTACTCTTAAGTTTAATGTTGGATGGTTTGAACCCAAAGTCGCTTATCGCCATGGAATGAATTACAACATCAACTTTCGGGACAAGTCTTTCCATTATGTCATATACATCTTGAGTGCTGTCGGCATAAATAACTTCAACCATATTTTTCTCGTTGTCCTCCACCAATGTATGAAGATTACAAACACTTGGAATTGCTGAGCCCTTACTGCAGACATAATAAATCTTTTCAATATTATGATTGAGATAGAATGTGTTTGCTATCTGTGCACCCAACTTTCCAGTGCTGATGTTTGTTAAAACCCGAACCTCATCAATGTGTTCACGGGTTCCTCCGCTTGTTACTAAAATTTTCATTATTTTAAATATCTTTTTAAACTAATTCCCAATTCATCCAAAGTTCTTCTAAAATGTGAATAACTCTGAAATACCATTTTTGAATTGCATGGTGCGCTATAAAAGGACACTATACTCGTTTCAATGTTTTCCATTATTTCTGCACTCATCTTTTTTCGTAAAGACAGCGGAGCTTTTTTGCTCACATCTCCTTCAAAGAGCTCTTTTGTAAAAAAAAGTTGACTTTTTTCTTTCTGGCCTTCTGTTATGATAGAGCCTTTATAACATATAATGTCCATAATTGTATTTTTAAAATTTATAATATTTTTTCATTGACCTTATTAGAAATGGGGTGGGGTCTAACAAACCTTCGGGAAGAGTTTGTCCCCACTCTTTATCAATATTTCTTAAGAACCCTGGTTTTCTCAATTCCAGATGAAGCATGCTGGTCGGGCGACCTTTGTCTTTCTTGAGAACTTGCAGAACGGTGCCAAGCAAATCTCCCGCATTAACCTCATCTCCAGTCTTCCATTGTGAATGTACTTGAATCTCTCCGTAAACGATGAGCCCATCGTCACCCTCGATTGAAATAGCGTCTGTGTCGTTCCACCAGTCACAATTTGCCTTTATTCCAGTCCATGGACGAATATCTTTCACAATGCCCTTTTGCACCGCATAAACAGAAGTTCCAATTGGAGCATATAAATCAACGCCTCTGTGCCTATCATATCTTCTCATTGCTCCAAATGCTCCAAAATGATGCTTTATCGGAATTTCAACATCTCGTTCAAGATTTATTCTTAAAAAAGAATTTGAGTCTTCCGTGGTTCTGATTGGTTTTATCAAATTAAACGGCCAACTCCAAATAATTCTTGTATCCAGGCCTTCAATAATCTCGTTAACAATATCACGTGGTTTTGGTAATTTTCCAATTCCCGTAACTCCACAAGCAAGCTCTCCATAAACAGGTTCAATAACATGACAACCTCTACTGGAAAGTATTTGCAAATTACTTGTACATGCGTCGCTTTCATACATTACTGTATTCATAGCTGGGCATATAAATTTTGGAATGTTTTTGGGGATTGCAATAAAAGTAGAAGAAACAAGGTCGTCGGCAATTCCAAATGTGAATTTTGCAATTATATTTGCAGTTGCAGGGACACAGACAAAAGCATCACAATGTTGAGCTTCCTGAATGTGTGTTATTGTATTTACATTTTCTTCGGTGATATAGTGGCCGTCAGAAACGGCGCCAAGGACGGTGGGAGTTACGAAGTCAAGAGCATTTTTTGTTGTAATAACGTGAACTTCGTATCCGTTACGCTTAAGCCCACTAATTACATCTGCAGCTTTGTATGCTGAGATTCCACCAGAAATAGCAACTAAAATAGTTTTCATAGTTTAAAAAATTACTGCCACATTATCAAATCGGGTTCTGGAACATATTTTAAATCAAAATGCAATAAAGTTCTGGTAGAGTTTTTGGGAATAATTATTCTTGCGTCATGAGAATTGTTAACACACATGCCAAACAAATTGTAATATTCTTCTGTAAATTCAGCCCTCAAGTATTCTATCCGTGGAATGGATGAATCATCCTCAACCAATTGGACATCTGTCATTTGCATTTTGTTTAATAGATTTCCATATTCTGAATTACTCAAAGAATAAAAGTAGTAGGGTGTTTTTTTATAAATGCTAATTCCAACATAACCACGCTCCCCGCTTCTACAAGAATCGTTCATGGGATAAATGCCATTTGTGATTATAACTACTTGTTTGTGAGGAAAGAAAAATCCAACTGTTATAGCAAAAAATCCACCAATTACAATTCCGATAATGAATGCAATTATGGGTCTCCATATACACATCCAAATTTTTTCAAAAGTGTCTGTTGACATCTCAACAACTCTGTTTGGATTAGATTCGGAACATCTTTCTTTGTGGGTTTTCCAATCTCTTTTTATAGTTATTATAGCTATAATCAGAGCTGCTAAAACAAAAAGGATTTTCGTAATCATATAAAGTTCTTTTGTTAATTTATACGATTTTTTGGCAGAAAAGTTACAAAAAGCAAAAAGCCGCTATATTTATAAGAAAATTATATCTCATGGAACAACTGGAACAAATAGCACTTGAAGCTCCGAAATATAGGAGTATATTTTTTAGCAAAGATGTTGATTCAGAGTCGGTTGGAGAAGCTATAAGGCAGATTGTAGAAATAAATGAACACGATGAAAAACTCAAAGTTCTTTATAGTGTGTTATATGGAATCGAATATAATCCAAATCCAATAAAAATATACATTGATTGTACTGGGGGCTATGTTTATTCATGCTTTGGGTTATTGTCTATAATTGAGTGTTCCAAAACTCCAATTTATACAATTGCAACTGGTGCAGCTATGTCTTCTGGTTTATTGATTCTTGTTTGTGGGCACAAAAGATTTGCATACGAATTAACCACATTTTTATATCACCAAACAAGCTCTGAGTCTTTAGGAACAGCCAAAGAAATGAAGGATGATGCTACGGAGATTCAAAGGATACAAAAAATATTTGAAGATGTTACGATAAAAAAAACAAAGATTCCAAAAAGTAAATTAAAAAACGTATACGAGACAAAAACAGATTGGTATTTTTCTTCGGCAGAAGCAAAAAGACTATGTGTAATAGATAAAATTTTGAAGCCTGGGGACGAAATTGAATAATTATGTTGTCTGAAAATTATAAAGAAAGAATCCAAGAGCTTGCTGGAATAAAAACAGATAAAGAAATTTTGTTTTTAGTTGGATTTCCTGGTTCAGGAAAATCTTCCTACATTAAAGCATTAAGAACAAAACGGCCAGATAAGGATTATGTGGTAGTTTCTTTCGATAGCACACTTGAAAAATTAGGTGATGAACTGGGGCTTGGATATAATGACGCATATGAAAAAATTGATTTTCATGGGAAAATTATGCCTGCTTATGTTAAGGCATTTGAAAAGGCTATAAAAAAAGGCAAAAGTATTATAATAGATGATACCAACATGAAAAGAAGCGATAGGGCTGATGCTCTTGAAAGGGTGCCGAGTGATTATAAAAAAATAGCTGTGGTATTTAATGTTCCAGAGGAAGAATTAAAAAGAAGACTTGAAAAAAGGGCGCAAGAAACTGGAAAATATATTCCCCCAGAAGCGATAGAAAAAATGAAAAATTATTATATACCTCCCTCAAAAGAAGAAGGGTTTGATAAAATTATAAATCTTTAACATGATATCTGAAAGTTATAGAAACAAAATACGTGAGCTTGCTGGGATAAAATCAAAATATTATCGGGCAGTAGATACGTTTTTAGGAGACAATGTTGTTTTTGAACCAGGTGGTTATTATGAAGAAATTGGTGATGACGATGAAGCAGTTATGAGTTTTGGAGAGTATATGCAATCAGAAACATATGAAACCAGCGCATCAAAATATATTGGCGGTTGTGTGATGGGGGCTTTTTCGGGAAGAAATTTGGGTGCAAAAAAAACAAACACATTTTATATATACGAAATCAATGAATCTCCAGACAAGGATATTAGTCACTGGGGAGGTGGTGATTTTATGTTTTTAGAGGAAGTTAGATATAGAAGAAATGTGACTGGCATCTATATTGGGAAAGTGGTCTTAAACAAAGTCCAAGAGGAAATGTTGGATTGTTGGTATAAGTTTTATAATGCAGACCAATATGCAGACGAAGAAGAGGACCCCATTTGTGACAAGTTCAGAAATGTTAACAATGGAGATTTTAACGATTACGTCTCAAAAGAATTAAAAAAAATAAGCGTCAACTAAGACGCTATTTCTCCAATGCTTACCACAGGAGCTTCATCAAAGAAAACCACGCCCACTCTATTTTTTATTTTATTAAAAACAGGAAACTCAATTTCTTTAATAACATTCCTTTCAATAACAAGGTCGGGGTTTTTGTGAGCATTGTGTTTTGGTGGAAGCGATGCTAATTCTTCGGCAGTAAAAGGCTTCGAAACCTTTGTGTTTTTTACATAGGCGCCTCTTTTGAATTTTGTGTCCAAGTCGTTCCAATTAACACCCTTCTCAATCATCATTTTATCCTGCATTTTGTTACCATCAAGATACTTCAGCTCCTCATGTGAAAAAAAACTCCTAGCCAACATAGAAATGCTATTTTTTGTTGCGTCATTTTCCCTCCATAACAATTGTGCTACAGCATCTTCCAATGTTGGAGTCTGATAAATCCTACAATCAAAGTTAGCAATTTTATTGTGTAATGGAAGCCACATCGGCCTGTTTGTGTTAAAATAAGTTACACACTTGGCTGTTAACTTTGACAAAATCTTTTGTTTTTTTCCATCATTGTAAATGAAAGATTTATTATTATCAATGTAGATAACAAGGGTTATTTCATCAGACTGGGTATATCCAATAATTGCATTGGTTTCTTTAACAAGAAATTTTGTTGTGTCAACCATTAAATTTGTCAAACCAGAATCAAAAGGACGGTTTAGCCCCTTTGTCCAGTTGCTGAAATTATTACCGTCCAGACGAATGATTACTGGAAGTTTTGGAATCATTACTTCTGGGGAAAAGTTTTTCTCCAGCCACTTACACCACTCACTTAATGATTGTTCTTGCATATTATTTTTTTTTACTTTATTTTATACGTAAAATTATAAATTAAGTTACAAATAAAAAACCCCCAGATTTCTTTGGGGGTTTATAATTAAGAATATAATAATTTTAATTACAAGTTACCAAAAGAAACAACTATGTTCTTGTCTTGATTAATACTTGATAAAGTATAAACTGTTGTAGCGGTTGATGCTGACGAAACTATGGTTTGTGCCACATCGTTAACAGTATAAGCAGAAAGATATGTTACTCCAACGTCTGGATATACAGAGAATGACAAATTAAGTCCTTCTGCAACCGTTACAGACGCTCCACTTAACGACGTTGTTCCACCAGTAACTCTACCTGTACTTGTGGCTTGAACTATGTAATAAAATTCTGGAGTTGGAGTTGGGTCTGGCTCATGTCCAGTATGTTCTTCTGTATGAATTATTGCTTCTTCGTGAGCATTAAGATTAAGTTGGTCCCTTCTTGTAACCTCTGGAAGTATAATTGAGGAGTATGCTGCTATCCATTTTTTATAAGAAACTCCGTTTATTTTAACGTGTATCCATTTTCCCTTTGCGAAGTTGTTCGTAATTTTCATAATTATAATTTTTTTTATAAATAGTTATTTTTTTTCAAATTCTTATATGTTTTAAAAGTTTTTGGATTTATTATTTGAAACTCCCCCTTCTCTGCTGTCTCCAGCTGGAATTTCCTTTAATTCTCTGTCGATATTATTGTTGTGCAAATCAAACTCTTCTTGTGCGTCTTTGGTAAAGCTAGCGGTTTTGGGAGGAACTCCACCATCTGAGTCAAGGTTTTGTTGGGCGGCTTGCGTGGAACCGTATATTCCATAGCTTTCTTCTATTTCTTTTGCTTCGTATATGTTTGTAGAGACCGTTGCGCCGCCTGAATTAATTGCTGGCGAATTAAATTTATCGATTACTTCTTCCTCTTTTTCCTCTGGGGAATCTTCTTTGTCCAAACAAGCTTGCACTAAATTATAATTGTTTATGGAATCATCCATTCCTTTCCTTGGCAATTTAAACAATGACATATTCATAGCCATTTGTTCAACAGCGGTGGTGGGAAAATCCAATACTTCAAAAAGTTTATCTAATTCTTCTTTAATTAGCTTTTTAATTCTAAATTTAAGAATTGTTTTGCCATTAATGGTAGGTTGGTTTTTGTCGTCTTTTCCTATGCTTTTTACTATGACTTTTTTATTCTTGAATCTTCCTGCTAGGATTTCGTCTCCGACATTGATGTCAAGTTCAATTGCTTCTCGTATTAGTTTTCTAAGTTTATCTTTCACGACATTTATTTTCAATAAATATCTTTAAAAAACAATACTTAGACCCCAGCGAGCGTTTTCATCTTATCATTGTCTTCCTGGTTGTTTAAAAACGTAGCTATATCAGACAAATTGTCGAATACTTTTGCACCATTTTTTTTAACCAATTCTTTGACTTGGGTCAAAGATTTCATTTCTGGTTTCTCAAATTCTTTATCGTCATCTTTTTCAAGAACGCAGAACAAAGTAGATTCTGGCCTTTTGTTTGAATCGTCTGTCACTTCTGCAATTGAGTATACACCCTTCATTAACGGAGTTATTACATAGAGTACAAATTTGGCAGTTTCTCTTTCTTCTCTTTCTTTCTTCTGAGCCGCCTCGTCCCAATCATCAACTACTGGGTTAAAGTATGGAACTTTCAAATCTTTAATTAGTCTTTCTCTCCACGTGGAATCATTGCAAGTTCCTCCGAGGAACACGTTGGGGTTGTTTTTCATATTATGTGGTTTTATTTGTTAAATCTTTCGTATGCTTTGTCACTAATTTGGATTGTTTCTGCCTCTCCAATAAATTCTTTGAGGTTTTTCGAATTTGAATAACTCATCGTTGACCTTAAATAGTCTTCAAAATTTTCTACCCACTGCTCTAATGTATATTCCACCCTTTGTCTTTTTGAAACCCCCTCAGAAGTTCTTACAACCTCTTTGTGCCACTTTCTTTGTACTTCCTTAGTGGACATACCCCTAAAGCTTTTTGTGAGCTTAAAATTGTTCCTAAACAGCCATTTTGCAAATTTTGAGTATTGGTTAATTTTTATTTTATTAAAGAGATAGGTGTTCCCACAAGATTCAAGAGCTTTGTTAAACAATGAACCAATCATAACATAGTCTGCTCCAAGTGCTAATGCTAAAATAACATCAGAAAAATCTTTCATTCCACCATCGGCCACAATTTTTGTTTGAAATCTATTTTGTTTTTTTATTTCATAGCACTCTCTGATTAAAGACGCCATGGGATATCCAACTGTTGTTTGTTTTGTGGTTAAGCAGGCATTTCCATTTCCAATACCGATTCTAACCATATCCACTCCGATTTCTGCAAAAAGCTTATATGTTTCTGGGTTGGCAACATTACCAACCATTAATACCATTTTATCCCCGTATTTTTCTTTTGCATCTTTTGCCGCACTAATGAGTTTATTCATGTGTCCATTGGCCATATCAATAAGAATGTAAATTGTGTTTTCAGACTGAAAGTGTTGTTCCATATAATCAATGTTTATATATTGATTGATAAAATCATTCAGTCCAATAGATTTAAACCAGTGGTCACCACCATATCTTGGCTGTTTTTCTCCTCTTGGGATAATTGCATGAACTCTGTTTTTCGTAAACAAGCTGGCATTTTTATTATTAACAACAGTATCCATTGGGGCTGTAAAAATTGGGAGATATGAGTTGTAGTAGGGGTCTATTTCTGTTCTTGAGTTAATAAAGCTAATCGTATCTGGCTTAACCCTTAAGTCATGAAAATCTAGTTTTATGTCTTTGTCGTACATGTTTTTTGTTTAAAATAATGTTTACAATATAAACAAATTTTATTATATTATCAATAAAACATTTACGCTTTATGGAATTTGAATATATTTATATGTCCCATAAGTATTGTGGGATAAAACTTTAAAAAAAATTATATGAAAAAAATTATTGTTGTAATTGGTGCTCCACGTTCTGGAAAAGATACACACGCAAAGATGCTGTCGGGAAAATTGAATTATAAATATTTTTCTTTAGATTATGTTATATCCGAAGAGGTTAAAAATAAAACAAAAATTGGGTTAATTCTTGAAAAATACTCTCAATCTGAAGTACAAGCTCCAGATGAATATGCGATTATGTTAATGAAAGATGCTATTATTAACCTGAAGGAAGATGGAATTGTTTTTAATAATTATCCACAAACAATTGCCCAGGCAAAAGCGTTAGACTCATTTTTGTTCTCAAGAAGAATTGAAAAGGTTGTCCCTGTGTTTTTAAATATAGACCAATTTGACACTCTAAATCGCATGGTAGAGAACTCAAGAGACTCTTTTAATAAAACCATGAATGATTATGACAAAAACAAAAAGCCTGTTGTAGATTATTATACATCAAACAGAATAGAGTTCGATACTTCCAAGAATAATTCAGAAATAATCAATGAAGAAATAATAAAAAAGCTGAAGGAGAAGGGTTGCTAAAAATAAACTATTAGCATGTCTTTTTTTAATTGATGAGCTTTTTTCATAGAATCTCTTGTCCCTGGCGATTTTCCATCCCAAAAAATTACTATAAAATCAGCACTTTGTATTATTTGTGTATTACGATTAAACCCAGCCAAAGCATTATATTGCTTCCCTTTATCGTTGACTTTTATTTTGCAGGGCTCAGAAAAGTCTTCCCAATTTGCTGGAAATATTTTTGTTGGAATGTTAAATTCTTTCGCAAACGTTTCTCCTAATTTATCTGCACCCAAGGCACCGCCACTCACAATCTCTGTGATATTTGCCTTAAACGGCAACAACTTATATTTAAGTAAATCGTAGTTGTTAAAATTACGACTTCCTATTATGGCTACTTTCATTTTTCTCTTAAGAAGTTAACATCACAAATTGGAGGCATGTTCATTTTGTGAGCATTTGCATTGTGTCTTTTTTTGTAGATTTTTAAGACCTCCATTTGACGGGGGGTAAACGAAGCAGTCGCCATGTCAATATACTCATCTTGCATATAAAGAATTGAGCTCCCTGGCTGACTACACTCTTTCATTGCCCATTCCAATTCATCGTAAGTGGCACCAACTTGGTCTTCATCTCCCCTTCCATCGTCCCAAAGCCCATCTGTGGGTTTTGCATTTATAATATCAATAGAAACTCCCATAAATCTTCCGAGAGCACGGACTTCAGATTTCATTAAATCTCCTATGGGAGAAATATCAACACCACCGTCGCCATATTTTGTAAAAAACCCAATTCCAAAATCTTCAACTTTATTTCCAGTGCCAAGCACTAAGCATTTTTTAATAGATGCATAGTAATATAATGCGGTCATTCTTATTCTTGACCTTGTGTTAGCAGCTGCCAGATTCTTCTTTTCAACATCTTCTATCTGAGATTGTTCAACACTAGACAGAAGGGTGTCAAATGTATTTGTTAAATTACAATCAATTGATGATACATTTGGGAAATTCTCTGTCAACCAATTAATATGCTGTTTTGCCCTGTCTACTTCTGCTTCCTTTTGATGGATATGCATTTGGATTACATATAGTTTTAATCCAGTTTTTGCGGCCAGGGTTGATGTTACTGCAGAATCTATTCCTCCAGAAATTCCAATAACAAAACCATCAACTTTTGCTGTGTCAGCATATTGTTTCAACCAACTAATGATATAAGCCTCAACTCTTGAGTATTCTAATGATGATACATTTGGGAAATTCTCTGTCAAGCAATTAATATGCTGTTTTGCCCTATTTTCCATAATTATCCTTTCTGATTTGTTCATTTTTTATAGATTATTTTTGTTTTTAACCCAATACCAAAATTTACCATATTGTAAATAATTATACATTGGTATTGCAAGCAACATCATTGCTGTGTATATGCAAAATGCAATAACGCCACCTTTAATCAATCCAAAGTCAAGTGCAAAAAATGCATGAATAAGCGGAAATATCATTGCAAATGCGCCTGCTATTGTTAAATAGCTTTTAATGTCTTCTTTCATGTTCTATCAAATAAGTTTCTGTAATGAGCTTCAAATGCTAATAGTTTTGTTTTTGCGTCATCTAAGATGTCCATCATGCTTCTAAACTGAAGGTAATGAATTTCACAAATTTCAATATTTTCGTGTTCTCCCTTGACTCCACCACCAGCATTTTTTACCTTCTCCTTGTTTGTTACTGTAGCAATAAAATAATGCATTTTTTCAGTTGAATATCCTGGGGTGGTATAACAGCTTCCACAATGTTCTACGTTGTTTTCATCAAGTTTATATCCAACTTCTTCAAGAGATTCTCTTATAAATGTTTGCTTGGGAGTTTCTCCTGAGTCCATGGTGCCAGCCATTGCCTCGTAAATAAATCCACCGTGATTCTTTGTTCGTGTCGGATACCTAAATTGTTTAACTAAAACAATACATTCAGTATCAACATTGTAAATAAGTCCTGAAACAGTGTCTGGTCTTGAAACCTTTTGTCTTTTGTATGTGGACACACTTCCATCCTCTAAAGTGTCTTTAATTGACGCCTCATCAACCTTGGTGTATCCATGGTACACTCTTTTTTCTTCTACTATTTCAATGGTTCTTTTTGACATAAATTTATTTTTTTGCCATTTTATTTATCTGCCACTCTACAAACTTAATTGTTTCTTCGTCTCCAACGTGTTTTGTGGGAGAATCAGAAAGCTTAATGGCTGGCATTCCGTTTATTTCAAACAATTTTATGACAATATTCATTGGCTTCACGCCGATAATATCATTTGTCAAATTGGTGCCAATTCCATATGACTTCCTTATTTCTTTCCTTCGATAATTATCAATTTTTATTACCAACTCTGGGTTTAGAGCATCAGAGTACACAATCGTTTTTGTAGTTGGGTCAATCCCAAGACTTTTATAATGGTCAATAATTTTATCTGTAAAAACGAATGGGTCTCCACTGTCATGTCTCACTCCAGTAAACAAGTTTGCATATTTGCTATCAAAATCTCGCAAAAAAGCATCTGTTGTGAATGTGTCTGACAAGGCAATTCCAAGATTTCCATTGTATGTCTTTATCCAATATTCCATGGCAATTCTGTTGGCGTGAGCATATCCGAACATTGCTGCAATCCCAGAAACCCATTCGTGTGCATATGTTCCAATTACTTTGATTCCGTTGTATAAACCAAGTTCAACATTGCTTGTTCCTGCAAAGTTTTCATACATGGAAGAACCACAGAATATGTCAACAACACTAGCGTGAACATCTTCGGACTTTGCCCTTCGTGTTCCGAAGTCTACTACCTGTATGTTGTTTAAATAAAAGTATTGTGCTTTGTCCTGTGCCTTTTCTAAAGATTTGGCTATATCAACATTTTCGTCACTTTGACCTGTCATTTCGTAATACAACTTACAAATATCTTTCATAAGAGTTGTTTCCCACGGGCATGTTCTGTACCAATATCCTGCAATTTGCATCGATAGGTCTCCGCCGTTTTGTACGATGCCAACTTCACTTGGGTCATATCTATATCCTTCAAGAAAATCAAAGAATGCGGCTGGCAAATAAGGACTCCTTGCTTCAAATTCCAGTCTACGTTGTTTTGACATTTTTTTGTTTCGGTACTCATCAACAATTTTTCTCAATCTGACAGCAAATCCATCTGGGTATTGAGTGTGGCTTCTATCAATAAATTCATAACGAACCTTTGCCTCTGGAAAATTCTTTATAATAGCCCACATCATTGTAAATTTGTACAAGTCTGCCCAAAGAATGGAATCTTTGTTAATGGACTCTGGAGATTTAGTTTTCATAGTAAAAAATTTTTGTTTTCACTACTTTATACGAAAAATTATTGAATATGTTCTCTTTTTTCTAATATTTTTTTCAACTCTTCCTTATAATTTTTGAATTTCTGAAGATTTATCTTCGCTTGTTCTTCATTTTCTTCATCATGATGATATCCGTTTACTTCGAGTTGAGAAATGTGTTTCTGAATTCTATCTTTGTATGCATTGATTCTTTTTGTATCCCAAGTTCTGACTGATGCAAGAGGTTGTAAGTTTACGTTGTGTATTCTTTCCATGTTTTTTATTTTTTACAAATATATAGCTTTTAATTTAATATTCAAAATGTATTTTTGTTGATGGTGTTTTGATAGGTTGTGTCTGATTTAAATTCTAATATTATTTCTTCTATATAAATACTAGAATTGTGTTGCTTTTTTCTGTTTTCAGACATTGGAATGATAATTAAATTAGATATATGCCCAATAATTTCTGGGTTTATGTTGTTTTTAAATCCATCAATCTTAGAAACTTGGTGGTCTAAATCATAACCATTTTTTATTCCTCTTAAATCAGAATTATCTAATTTATTTAATTGTAATGAAAGTCTGCTAAATTTATTTACAGCAAGACAATATTTTTCAAAATCCTTTCTCATACATTTTTCAATTTTTGAGTTTGCTTGTGAAATTTTATCATTTTTTTTAAACCACCTGTCAACTCCATCATCATAGCCATATTTTTCAATAAAATGTTTAATTGAGTTCTTTGTTTTTTGTCTGATTTTCCAATTGTTGTATTTTTCAGTTCCTATTTCTTTCCCATATTTTTTAATAAAATTTTTTAATGTCACAGCTTTTTTTAATTGAATGTTTTTAAATTTTAAGCTACCTTCAAGGTTTCCAAATTTCTCAATATAATAATCTAAAGTTTTGCATTTTTTCATATTATCATTGCGCTCTTTATATTTAATAGCACCCAGTGATTTTCCATATTTTTCAATAAAACCACCAAGTGTGTGTGAGTATGATAGTTTTTTTGACAATTCTGGTGTTAATATTTTCGTTAAAGTGTCTTTTCTCCCCCTTGTTTTTGAAGATATTCTATTTCCGTATAATTTATCATATTCTTCTTTGTTTATGTCGTGTAAATATAAATGGTCAGCATTTATCTCTTTAAACTTTAATCCACAAATTTTACATTTTACATAATCAACACCTTCGATTCCTACCATCCTGTTTTGTGTGCTATTTTTTGTTCTACAATTTGACGAACAAAATTTCTTCTTTTGATTTGATTTTACCTCAAACTCTTTGTTACATAATAAACATTTATTTTTCATTTTGCTTTATTTATAAATATATTAAAAAACGCAAATAGACGGGATTTGACAATAATATTAAAACTATTTATTAAAATAAACGTATAATAATAAAAAATAAAAATATTTATTAAAAAATATCTTTACATGGAAACAATAAAGAAAAGAATAAGAAAAATATTATTAGAAAATTACATACAAGAAAACAATGATAATTTTTTTCGTACTGATATGGTAGTAAAAGATAGCGATAAAAGTGATATTTTAAACATAAAAGATAAACTTAATGAAAAAGGATTTAAAATTTGGATTGTTGGGGGGGCGGTCAGAGATACAGTTAAAAATGCTATAAAACTATCAAAAAACCCTACGGATGAAACATTAGATACGCCAAAGGATTTCGATTTGGTTACAGATGCTGTTCCAGGTCAAGTAATTGATATATTTAAGGATGCCAGTTTTGTTTCAAACATTTTGAATATTGGTGAATCTTTTGCGATTATGTTTCTTGTCACAAAACACGGAAATAGATATGAATTGGCCACATTAAGAAGTGAGTCTGGTGGAGGAAGGAAGCCAGATTCAGTGCAATATGAAAAAACAATAGAAAAGGATGCTCAAAGAAGAGATTTAAAAATTAATGCTTTATACTATGAAATATTAGGAACAAATGAAAATGGGTTTTATGGAATAGTACACGATTTAGTTGGAGGTATAGATGATATTAAAACAAATTCATTAAACACCGTTGGAGACCCAAGAGAAAGGTTTAACGAAGACCCCCTAAGAAAGATTCGTGCTATTCGTTTTGCTTCTAAAATGGGCTCTCAAATACCAGACAACGTAGCAGATGCAATCAGAGAAGGTGGCACATCATTAACAGACCCCACAGGAAAAATTGTGTCAAATGAAAGAATAAGAGAAGAGTTCTACAAGGGAGTTAAAAGCTCAAAAAGTGTAAGGTATTTTTTAGCGTTATTGGTCAGTTTTGATTTTATTAAACACCTATTTGCAGACCTTAGAATGTCACCAGACTCTTTTGTTGAAGAGAGGCATCCAATTGTTTTGTTGGCTAATTTATTAAAACGCAATGGAATAAAAGAAATAGAAAGGAACTTATCAACAAAGAAATACAGCGCTGATGAAATAAACAGCGTTAAGTTTTTAGTGTCACTTCTTGACCTTAAAGAGAACACTGCGTCTGCAATAAAAAGATTTTATCTTCAAAAGGCAAAGAATTCAAATCCAAAAATAAATGAAAAATTTTACCCAATGACGGATGATGTGATATATAAATTTGCAGATTTAAATCACATTGACAAATTGAAAATAAAGAACTTTTTAAGATTGGCAAACGAATTTGTACAGCCTTCTGAATTGTTAAAATCGTTGGGATATGAACGTGAGGCTCTTGGAATGGCAATTGCAAGACTTGAGAAGGAGTTTTATAAAAACCCAAATAGAGTTAAAAACATAATTAGTTCTGGTGACGCAGAGGAAATAAAGAAATTAATCTTTATTGGAAAATCTTAATCTTCTTTTAAAATTGTAGCAAATCCAGGAGTTTTCTTTCCTACATATGCTCCAGCTGTATTATAATAGAAATATTCCAAGGCCATTAATTGTAAGTCTTCATCAGATTCTTTTATAGACTTATCTTTTTTATAATTCTCAAACAAAATATTAAGGCACTTTTCTGTGTCATAAATTACAAAGGCTTCTGCATCATCTGTCTCTGCATATCCCAATATTGCATCGTCGAATCCATCTGCAACCAACAAAGTGCCGTTTTTGAAATCTTTGATTTCGTCTAACGTGGCCTCTGTAAAAAGAAGGTGCTCTTTTTTATGTGCAATGGTTCAAGCTCATAGTGTTCAAACAATTTGTTTTTATCGTACAAAACAAGGCTAGAGTCTCCAGCCCTTTCTACAAATCCGATTATTGAATCGTCGGCTGTTTCTTTAAGTAGCTCTACATTTTCAAGTAGTTCTAATATTTCATCACGTTTATTCATTTGCTTATTTTTTTACAAATATATATAATATTTTTAAGATTAGGAAATGTTTTATTTGCAAAATATTAGATTTTGATTTTTTTGTATATTTATAAAAAAAACAAACAATAAAGGTTATGGGCCTAAACGAGTTTAAAGAGTTTGTGATTAAAAGCGCTCAAAAATATATTTTTGAAGATGAGGAATTGGATGAAACAAAGAAAATCTTGAAGCAGCCTGAGCCCCCAAAGCTAACGAAACCTGATTTTATGAAAAGGGATGTGAACAAATTACCCAAGGAGCCAAAAGCACCAAAAACCCCAGAAGTAAAAACCATTGCAACTCCAAAAGCACCGTCTGTTAATGAAGAGGTGTGTTCTCCTGATAAAATTAAAATTTTGGCAGAAGAGATGAAAAAAATTAATAAAAAGATTGATTTAAGAAATCCATTGATTAGTCCAGAATTGTTTGATATTGTGGCTGAAGATAGAAAACCAACGGAAGATGTAATAAAAGAGGATTCTACAGAGAGATGGAAAAATCTATACAACTACGAAATACCAGATGATAATTTAAGATAATATGCTACAAAAAAGCCCCAAAAGTTGGGGCTTTTTTTATTCCTATAATTAATTGAAAATGGCTGTGTCATTTCCAACTTTGCTGTTTCCAAAACTTAATAAATTTTCATTCATAATAATATGGTTAGGTTAAGTTTATATAAATAATTAAAAATATTATTTTGAATTATTATAAACTTTCCCTATATTTGCAAATAAGACAAAACAGACAAAATGGACAGAATACGAGGTGAATACGATTTCAAAAAAGACTGTGTTAAGGGAGAAGGTGGAGAAGATATAGTTAAGAATTATTTAATTGACTTTGGCTTTGTTTTCTTAAACAATAACCGAGATTACAGATATGACTTAAAAATGTCTTATCAAAACAGAACGGTAACCTATGAGGTAAAAACCGATATTTATCCACGAGATACTGGCAACATTGTTATAGAGTTTGAATCGGGGGGCAAGCCGTCTGGAATTGCAGTAACCGAGGCAGAGTATTTCGTAACATATTTCCTACATTTCGGAGAAATATGGAATATATCAACACAAAAATTGAGGTTAATGATTCAATATCTTAATCCACATGTGTTTGAAATGGCTGGGGATTCTGGCAGCAATACGAAATTATATTCATTTAAAAAGCATGAAGTTGCTAATTTTTTCAAAATACACAAAATTTGATATTTGTGACTATTTATGAAAAATGTTGTTTAAATGAATTCCGATAAAAGAAATCCATATATTTTAAGAAGAAACTTCAATTTTTTTAACGAAACAATTTCTCCAGAAGATATTGACGTACAAGTAAACGAGCCTAAAGATACGTTAAATAAAGAAATTTGGGATAACGGAAGGTTAAAAAAAGAAGTGAGAATTGCTATGTTAAAAATAGCAAAGGCATTTAAGGAATATTTAAAATTAGACACACGATTAAAAGATGTTATTTTTACTGGAAGTTTAGCCAACTATAACTGGACTTTGGTGAGTGATATCGATATTCACTTAATTCTTGATTTATCATCAATGGACGAACCTGAAGAGTTCTTGGCAGAATATATTGCTGCAAAAAAGGCTGTGTGGAACGAAAATCACAACATTAAAATAAAGGGATTTGAAGTAGAGCTTTATGCAAAAGATAAAGAAAATTTATTTTCATCAAAGGGTATTTACAGCGTTCTTAGAGATGCGTGGATTCAAAAACCAGAAAAATATACACAAGACATTGACGAGCCTGCTATAAAAGAAAAAGCAGCTGTTGTCATGAATGATATTGATGATTTGCAACAAGCAACGGACGATGAGGAAATATTAACGAAGTCAGAAAAGATAAAGGAAAGAATAAAAAAACTAAGACAATCTGGGCTAGAACAGGGGGGAGAATTTTCTGTTGAAAATCTTGCTTTTAAGGTTCTGAGAAAGCTTGGATATTTAGAAAAACTTTCTGACATTAAAAAGGGCGCTTTTGATACATCTTTGTCCTTGGCCGAAACGTTGGATGAACACGAAGAAGGAAGTCAACGTCCAAGTTCGATTGGGTCCAATTATAATGAAGTAAAGGTTCTATATTCATTGACAAAAGATGATTTTGCATTTGTTCCTGCTAGTCTAAAATATTGGGACATAAACACGGTAAAGGCACAACGATGGAATTTGTTAGTTAATTTTAGAGATGAAGAGGATTACCAAAGACAAATAAAAAGCAAAAGATTTTTTATGATTTTATATGATGATAAATTGTATTTCTACAAACCAGAGTACAAAAGACTGTATGATAATCATGAAAATATAGTAGATTCAAAAAAAATGAACCCAACTTTTGTCTACCAGATGAACGAAATAATCAAAGGGACATTAAATAGTGCAATAACCGAATCTTCTATGAAAACAAAAACGCTTCTCAAAGAAGGGAAAGATGAGGCACCAAAGAAATACGGGTGTTTAATGTTAGATTTGAACATAAAGAATTGGAAAGAAATTACCGATAAGATAAGCCAGGAAGATGTTTATGATGCACCTGGATTTGAAATAGAAGACAGTCCCCACATTACTGCACTGTTTGGCTTCATATACACTGAAACCACGCCAGAAGATGTAAAGAGAGTGACAAAAAAGATATTGAGCGGGAAAGATAAAGTAAAGGTGAAATTAAAAGAGATTTCTTTGTTTGAAAACAAAGATTATGATGTTTTAAAGTTTGATATTGATTCCTCTGATTTGCATAAACTCAATGAGGCGTTAAGAGAAAAGTTTCCTTACAAAAACGACCATCCCGATTATCATCCACACATGACAATTGCTTATTTAAAGCCAGGGCTTGGGAAAAAGTACGCAAAAAAATTAAAAAAGAATATTGTTTTCGAAAGTGATTCTTTCGTTTATTCATATCCACCAAATGAAAAGTATTATTTCAACTTAAAAAAAGGAGAAAACACTTTGGGGGTTGAGCATGGGATTGATGATATGACCGAGGAAAAGGTTGAAATTATAAGAAATTTTATAAACTTTGTTTGTAACAGACTTGAGCTCCAGGAACCAGTATCGATTTATCTTCACAAGGGAAGAGATGAGTATATAGTAACAACTGCATCATATGTTCCAGACGAGAATTCAAATCATATCAGATGTAACGGTAGAGCGCTTGTTGATATATTAAGAAGCATTGCGCATGAGCTCACTCATAACAGACAGAGAGAGGTTGAGAGTTTTGCGTCTGGGGAAAATGTTCAAACTATTGGCGGCTGGATAGAAGACGAAGCAAATGCAAAGGCTGGAATTTTAATTAAAGATTTCGCAATGAATCAAGGTTTTGATGAAATTTATGATTTATAAATTATGAAAAAATTTTTATTATTAATTGCTCTAATGTTAATTGGCCTTATATGCATAGCTCAAAGCATTCAGAACATGCATCAAAAGAGCTATAAAAGAGCCATAGAAAAAAGCTCAATAAATTATACTCAAACTTTAATTGACAGGACTGGGTTTGTTTATGATTGGTGGATGTGTGGAATTACATGTCCTGGTTGTGCCTCACTTTATACAAAAATAATGAGAACAGCATACCCAGAATATGGGAAATATGCCTATTATGTCTACTTTTATAGCAATAGCTACACTACATATGGACTTCTTGCTGGGACATATTTAACTGGTGTTAATATATACAGAACAGATGCGCCTGGAATAAAAAGCAATATTTTATATATAGATTATGTTTTAATTAATCCCAAAACAGCATATTTTGATGGGGTTAATTTGGGTGCCACGTTTTATTCTGTTTCACCAGACGATTTAATATTAATTACTTGGCAGAGTGCTGCAGTTTATTAATTTTTTTAATATTTATATAAAAGCATAATTCAATGGCAGATAAAGAAATAAAAATCGGACAAAAAGTAATAGGAGAAAAAACCAAAATCACATTAACTGTTCAGGTTGCTTTGTGGATAATTGGTGGTATTATCTTCTTAGCCTCTACCGCTTTTACCTTTGCTTACCTAGATGTAAAAAAAGACGTAAGAACATATAAGGCACAAATGGAAACAGATAAAAATGATTTCATAAAAACTGTTGAGAAAAAACTAGATGATAAACTTGGAAGTTTTGAGGACAAAGACGAACAGTTTATAAAGGACATGGGTGATATGAAGGGTGATATTAAAGTAATTTTAGATAGAACATCTGGAATTAGAGCAACAGACAACACAATCAATAACTCAAATATAAATAGACCCCCAGGGTCAAAATAACAAATAAAACAAAAGCCAGAGTTTATCTGGCTTTTTTTATGCTTCTTTTGCTAATAAATCTATAATTTCTTGTTCGTAATTTCTTTCACACTCTTTTTCGAAATCTTTTATCATTTCTTCGGTTGAAATAGCGAGCCATGAATACCATTTTAATTTTTTGGTTTTATCTATTTTTAACACTACCATTCCATCATAACTTGCATATACAAAAGACCTGTCCCCCACAACCTTGTCTCCTCTTTCACGAATTCTTTTATAAGCGGCTTTTCTGCGAATTCTCAAATCACGCTTCGCCCTCCATTTTGTTTTAAATCCCTTTTTTTCCATTTTAAACAGATACAGGTGCCTTTATAGCAGGCAGTGGGTTATAATCAATTATTTCAATATCTTCAGCTCTAAAATCTGTAATGTTTTTTATTGCAGGATTTAGTTTCAGCGTTGGGAGGGGAGGTCCATAATAATTTCCTATAAGCTCTGACGTATGAGTGAGATTAATATTATACCAATAATCAATTGGTTCCTTAGATTTGTTCCACGGATTAAAGTCTGCTATTGTTGCGCCTTCTCCTTCTCTGTGCGTTCTATTTAAAAATTCATTAACCTGTTCTTTATGATTAAGGTATAAATGCAAGTCTCCAAATGTATGAACAAACTTATAAGGAACCATATTTACAACTTGAGCGACCATATGTAATAACAATGAAAATGAAGCAATGTTAAATGGAACTCCTAAAAATGTATCGCAGGACCTCTGATAGAGCTGGAGTGAGAGTCTAAATTTTGGGATGTTAAACTCATCACATTTTTTAACATTATCATCACCTGGTTCTAGATATAAAATTTTATCTACCTTTTTGTTTTTTTCCCACAAACCAACTCTTTCTTGAATCGTTAATGGCTCAGTAATAAATTGAAATATTGTGTGACACGGCCTAAGTGCCATTTGAGATAGTTCGCTAACATCCCACGCAGAAACCATAATTCCCCTATCGTCTGGTCTGTTTTTCAAAGTATCAATGGCTACTTGTATTTGGTTAATTCCGTTTATTTTTACTTTTTCCATCTTGCCTTGAATGTGGTGAGTGGGTCCTCCAAAAGACCCTCCGTAACTATATCCCCCAACTTCTTCCCAAGATGTTCTTCCGCCCCAATCGACCCACTGTTTTCCATAAACAGGACCAAGTTCTCCCCAGTGTTTTGCGCACTCATCACAACTTTTTATATCTTCAATAAACTCTTTTTGTGTCATGTTTCTGAGGCAACCTAAAATCGGGTCGTCAACTAACAATTTGACATCTGGCTCTTGCAGATTAGAGACATGTTTCACATACTTGTCATAAGCCCATTCGTCCCAAATGTGCACATTATTATCAACAAGATATTTAATGTTTGTATTGCCGAATTCTTTATATTTTTCTGGCATTGCATTAAGAAACCATAATAGTTCGTGTATAACGCCCTTTGAATAGGTGTTTTTAAGAGTTAACAGTGGAAACCCATTTTTCATATAAAAAACAGATTGATGGCCGAAGGTTGATATAGTACCAGTACCTGTGCGGTCAGTTTTTATTCTTCCTTCTTTAAGAATAGTTGTAATTAATTCTACGTATTGTTTCATATTGTTTTTTTGCTGGAATTGTTTAACCAATCATTTATTTCTATAATATTGCATTCTATAATAGATTTTTTTATTCTTTCCTTAAATTCTTTTAGCGTTATTTGTTCATTATGAAATGAGTGGCTGAAATTATTCAAATTCCAGCCGCATGGTTCCGCATTTAAATCTATTACCAAATGTATTTTTGATTGTATTTCATCTAACCATTCTCTCGATGTCTTTTCCATAATTGTATTATTTCTTTCCAGTATGCCCGAAACCACCTTTACTTCTCTTGGTTTCAGATAAAACAAGAACATTGTCCCATTCTATTTGTGTACATTCTGAAATTACCATTTGAGCAATTCTGTCTCCTTGATATACGGTAAAATCTCTACTTGATAGGTTTACAAGTATTACTCCGATTTCTCCTCTGTAATCAGCATCGATTGTTCCTGGGGAATTAAGCACGGTGATTCCGTTGACAATTGCCAATCCGCTGCGAGGACGGATTTGCGCTTCAAACCCTTCTGGCAACTCAATAAAAAGGTTTGTGTGTATTAGAACTCGCTCAAGTGGTTTGATTGTTACTGGGGTGTATTCGCCCACATCTGCTCTTAAATCCATTCCAGCTGATAATGATGTTTCATATGCTGGTAACGGATTTTGGGATTTGTTTACTATTCTTACTGCCATTTTTGTTTTTTTTAAGTCAAACAAATATATAAAAAAAATGGCGATTATCAAAATTAATTTATGTGAAAAGTTTTAACGTATTGAGAAAAGGGCACACTAGTCACGTTTACTAGCTTTAGCTTTTCAATTTTACCTTCTACATATTTGATATCTTTTTTTATTTTAGCAGCTCTTTCATATTCTTCTTCATCTGATAAATTGAGCATTTTAGATTTTAATATCTCTTTTATTCTTTCAAGCACTTCTGACATACCATCTATATCATATTTTGATTTTGACAGGGACTCATAGTGTTCTTTTATATCTTTTGATATAGAAATCATTTGGTCAAAATTGCTTGAGGTGTCTATTTCTATGGTAATTCTGTTTTCTTGTGGCAAATTGTTTTTAACTTCCATCAAATAATAAACAAACAATTTGTCTATCAACAGGTTTTTTTCTTTTATTTTTAAATTAAAAGACCCACCATAGTTAATGGGGAGTTTTTTTAAAATCTCTCTATTCGTTTTACAGCTTTTTAAAATTATTTTATTCGGGTTATAAACATTGTTAATCCTAATAAAATCACATTTAAACGGAAGTAAATAATTTCTCAAATCACTATTTGACTTTGACGTAAAGTCTCCGTTAAGATTTAAATAACATTTGTCTCCAGAAAACTTGCATTCAATGAATAAATAAAAATATAATGACAACTTTTCTCCTATCTCTGGAATTTTACACTTACCTATTTTGAAGGCTTGTAGAATGTTTCTTTTTGATTCCTCTTTGTAATCTGCTTTAGCTGCAATGTCTTGCAAAAGCTGTTTTGTTCCATTTAAGTTCAATATTTCCAGTTCACCCTTTATTGTTTCTTCCAACTCCTGACTATATCTCATGCCCTTTTTTTCTAAAATATTTTTAATATCTGGAACCTCAATTCTTGGGAAATCTGGGTCTTGAGAAAACTCAAATGTTAATATGTCAGATTCAACATACCCTATGTTCTGGATTGCGAAAATGGCTTTTTCATAGTCATCTTCGTTAATAACCGTTTCATCTAAATATTGTCTTCCTTTCCTGGTTACAAAGATAATCGGGCGTTTAGTCTTGTCCAGGGGATTTTCAATTATACAAAAATCTAAATTTATATAGTTCATTAATGCTGTATTTTTTTAATAAATATTATTTAATTTTAAGTCTTTTGGAAAATATAAAAAAAATGATGTTTAAAAAAAACAGTTTTTGCTGATATTTATATAAAATAGAAAAAACATGATGGAACTTGAAGAAATTAAAAAGCAATTAAGGAAACAAATTAGGGAAATACTTTTGAACACGGACGAATTAAGGGATGTTAAATCTTTAAATCAAAAAAAGGGGCTGCCTGAACTAAAAAAAGATGCTTATATTAAGCTTGTTGACTTAAAAAATGAATTCGAGGCCGTTAAGGAAGATCCTGACAAAGAGGATGTGATTAAAAAAATTGACGGTTTGATTGTTTCATTAAATCTTGTGAAAAAGAATCTCAGTAATCAATTGTAATAAACTATTAAGTTTTATATGTAATTAGCTGTGGATGAACGTTTACAATGTTTTTCCAATTAGTTTCATTCAATTTCCAAAAACAACATTCATTTATATATTTACCTGGTTTGTTTATTATTAGTTTTTCCCATCCAAAAGCAGAAAGTTCTTCTTTATAATTTCGTTCTTTTATCAAATAATCAAAATTCTCGTCTGGGAATAAACAAATAAGTTCAACGCTGTTGTAAATATCGCTTTGAATAAATTTTAAGAAATTACAATAACACAACAATTCTGGTCTATTTTCTAATATTTCTATCCACTTCCTTGCTGTAAGCTTGTTTAGGTCTAGGGATTGAAAATAGATGTCTCCTGTGTTGATAATCATATCACACACATGATAATCTTTTAAGTTGCTTAAATCAAAACTCCTTATTACACCGTCTGCAAATTCATTAAATTCTATTATTTCAAACTTTTCTTTGGCCGTAAATTCATATTTACTTACATCAACTTTCTCAGATAGCTCTTCAGCTCCAATAGTAAGTAGACAAAATGCTTCTTCATGATTCATCTTCTCTAAGTCAATATTGATTTTATCAATTAAGTGTGGACGAATCCTCAACATTTCTCGTGCCTCTCTTATGGTATAGTTATATTTCGATAGGTCTACATAATCTGCTATCCTTACATTCCTAGCCACCACTCTTATTATTTTCATCCTGTCAAAACTTTCCCACGGAATCATGTCATGCATGACCTCGTTGTCAGCAATTGTTCTGTCTGGAATTTTATTAAAATCAACATATTGACACAAATGTCTCAATTCCTCACTATTCAACTCAACCCATTCATCTGATATGATTTTTGACAAAAATGCCTGTACAATTATATTTGTTTTTTGAGTTTTATTCATTATATTTGTGCTGTTATTAAAAATATAGAATATTTAAATAAAAAAATCAATATGGAAGAAAACAAAAAAGAAATTGCAATTGATATGAATAAATTGATTGTCAGGGTTCATAATAAAATTGCTATATGGAACAATCAAGATGTTACAAGTGATGAAAAATCCATTATGTTAAAAGTTTTGTCACACGATATCGTTTCAGACATTATATCTACTGCTTTCAGTCAGCTAGAAGGAGTAAAAACAAAAGAAAGAATCCTTCCTGGAGAAGCTCCTAAGAGAAAAAACCTTTTAAAAAGAATGTTTAATAAGACCGAATAAAAACTATTCTTTAAAGATTCTTCTTTTTTCTTTGCATTTTGTAAAGGTCAATTTCGTCTTCTGTCCTTTTTTCTCCCAATCCATCATTGCTAAATTTAACAATGTTGAATTTGGTTGGGTCTATTTCTTCAGTCAAAAGAGTCTTTTTACTGTTTTCTTGATATAATTCGTTGGTTAGTTGTTTCTTTTCTTCATTTTCTACTATGCCGCAAAGCTCTTTGAATCTTTTAGAAACGCATTCAACAGTAGCTTTTTTCTCATCTTTTTCTTCATATAAGTCATCTTCTTTCTCTGAATCATCAGTTTTAACGGAATCTGCTTCACTTTCCATTTTCTTTAATCTGGTATAATAGTCTGACAATTCATCCATGTGTGCTAGAACTATTTTAAAGGTCTTCTCTGGGTCATCGTCTGTAACATTTGTTTCTGGATTTTGGGTGCCATGTTCTAGCTCTACGAGCATTCCTTGAATTAACTCATCCATATCGTATGTTGATATGTCAGTCCCAGTCTTCTTTGCTAATAGTGTAATTAATTTTTCGGCATAGCCTTTGGTTGTTTCGTTTACTTCCATGGTTGTGTGATTTTTTAAATATTGTGAAAATTATTAGAACTTCAGTATAGAATACTGTAAGCTTACCCCCACTCCTGGTCCTATTATATAACCATCTTTGCCAAAACTCATCCCAAACCCAATATAAGGCCCTACAGACCATCTTTTTGTTTTGGATGATGATTGGGGAGGATTAATCAAATTAGACACGTCAGCGCCTTCTATTTGGCCTACAATTACGTTTTTATTGTCTGGGGTGATAAATATTTTATACAAACCCCCTTCTTTTTTAATTCCAGTCGTAAACCCCAACTTTAAACTCATGTCGTCTATTGTTGAAATATCTGGTTTTGTAACGATATCATACCTGTTTGTAATTTTATCTGTAAGCATAGCCTCAATAAAGAGCATACTGGTTGATTTAATATGCAATGAACCATCTTTGGAATAATAATCATATTTTACAGCGTATTTGTTATTTCCAAGCGAAACAACTCCGTTTTTGACGGAGCCAGTATCTCTGTATTCTATTTTGGTCATCCATATAATTTTAACTTCGCCCAATTCTGCCTTTAATCTTTTATAGAGTTCGGGGAAGTATTTCTCAACCTCGCTCACAGACATGTCTGCTATTGGCTTGCTATAAGATAATTGGCCAAGCTTGTTTTTGTAAACCTTAACAGAATCATTCAATGCCGCCAAGTTCTGTTTAGAAACCTGTTCCTGGCGCTTCATTTCATTTTTTAACTTTCTAGTTGTGTTGCATTGATTTAAGAAGAGTAAGAGAATTAGAACTCCAGCAATAATTAATATTGCATTTATGTTTTTTTTAATTGTTTCCCACATAACTACTTTTTCTTATAAATAGTGAGAAAATGTGTTTTTCAAAGGGTCTGATTAAGATTTAAAAAGTGAATTACTTCTTTATTCTCTGAATTTGTATAATTTGTTGCAAACAAAACGAATTCCAAAATCATTCTTTTATATTCTGGCAGAGGCACTGTATTTCCTTTGCCATATTGTTGAATAATTGCCCCGTCTTTCACATCTATTTCTATAGTTACATGCGGTTCATTTTTTTCGTCTCTTAAAGAAATAATTATAGACCTTTCATTCCTTACTTTTGCTTTATAACTTTCTCCCTTTACACAATTACTCATTCGCTTCCCTTCGTATGATAGGTCTTCAGGGTTTAATAAATATACAAAGTGTTTTTTGTCAGAGCATCTATATAAAACCCTTTCGTTGCTTACCTGATATATTTTTAAATCTTCAATATCATATTTTTCGTACATCTCTTTGTGCCAAGCTTCCTGGTGATTAAAGGCATCTTCAAATGAAGAAGTAAATATATTTGCTTTTGTTTCTACCGCCCAGTCAATAATGAGTCTAATCTTATTAAATTCATTTAACAGGTCAATGTTTTTCTTTATTTCTTTAGCAATCCAAACGTCGTATTTGTGTTTCCTTTTGGACGATTTATGAATGTCTTGATTTTCTTTGTCTCCGACAAACCCATATCTTTCTCCTATTGCTGATATAGACTTAACGATTTTGTCAACTTCTTTCTCCGATAAATATTTTTTTTTGGGGCTTTTATTTTCTGGAAGAAAAATTGATTTAATATACTGTTCTCTTTTCGTTAAACCTAAAGGGCTCATTATATCATTAGTTTAAGAACAAGTTCTGATTCGTTTTCTGCATCCAGAACCTCATAGGAACCATTGTACTCTTTCGAGTCTTGCATCTTGAGACCGTTTATTTTATGGGTTTTCTTGAACTTAATCGTGTAATTGACCTCATCAAGAACAAGGTCTCTTATGGTATAACACTTCATTAAAACCCTTAGTTTGTGCTGAAATATGGTAATGGGTTTCTTTTCAAAATCATCCTTTTTGATTTTAAAACTTTTAATCACCATAAATTATTCCTCCATTTTTTTCCTTTTGGAACCCTTTTTAGGACCTCTTTTCTTTGGTCTGCCTGGGCGCTTCTTGCTTTTAGCACGAGGTTTTGAAGAGTATTTTGAAGCGTTTTCTATCGCTTTGTCTACAATAGTCTTTTTTTCTTTTGATACTTTAACTTCATCAACACTGATGTGTTCTGGTTCTGCAACTGTGGTATCACCATCTTCTTTTAAAGATTTTTGTAAATTAAATATAAAACAACTGTTTTCAATATCCTCCTGTTTATACCCAACATAATATTTCAAAAAACTTGGCTTTATCTCTTCATCGACCTTTATGATTCCCTTTTTTGAGTAAATTATTAATGCCTTGGAAAGCTTGTTGGTTTGTGAGTAAACCACTTCTCCAGGGCGTAAATCAATTTGTACGTCGTTGTTAAAAATGTCTTTAAAAAAGACTCTTATTTTTTCTCCGCCAAACTTTGTGGGGGTTAAAAATGTTACTTTAATGTCTATTACGTGGTTCATAATTTCTTTTTAGTTTAAATATAATTTAAACAAAAATTAAAATCAACAAAAAATCCATCAAATTGATGGACTTTTTATAATTTATTTAAATTTTTTAACTAAACTTGTGGTTTGAAAAGTGGATTAAGAACAAGTTTGTTTGTAAAATGGTCTATCAAATACATTTGATTTCTTCTTACATCAGATTCTGAGAGTCTAAATATAATCATACTTCCTCTTGCTTTAGGGACATCCAAATAACCCTTTTCTTCTCCAGAATATGGAGTGTTGCTCAAACTAGATTCTAAAGACTTATTATTCGCTTCAAATTCTTTATTTGCCATACTTTCATATTGTTCTCCAGAAACTACATCTTTAGTGTCCTTTACGTTACAAAAACAATCGTTTTCATATAAAGTTTTCCACCTTTTGCTCTCTTCTTCTTTTGACATCTTTTCTGTAATAATATACCTTTTGTTGATGCCTTTTTCTTCGTTTTCTTTTAAGGAAGAGAATTTTCTTTTGAGCATCTGTTCTTTGTCTGTTGTCTTTTCTATCTCTTTAACAATTGCGTTTAAATCACCATGGCCAGTTTTGTCCAACTCTTCTTTGCTATTTAATTCGGTTCCATGCATTCCCATAGCATATGGGTGATTCATTCCCTTTGGCATATTTAATGTGCCAGGTTCCATTTCAACTTTTTCAGTGTATGGAAATGAGCCTTCTGAAATAACTTTATAACTTCCATCGTTTTGTCTCGTCAAATGAGCCCTTGGGGTTCTCATCTGTCCATAAGTTGTGTCTTTCACAGCTTCGTTTACTGGTGTGTAATCTTTGTTTGCTTTTAAATCAGGGGTTTTCCCATCTTTTGAGAATCCGTAAGGGGTTGGGTATTTAAATCCGCTTGGCTCGGTTGCCCCACCGATTCCAGGACCCGATGTTGTTATTTCTTCTAAAGGGTTTTCAGACTCCTCTTCGCTTCCAATAACTAATTTTTTATCAGTTGGTTCTCCAGTTGGAGTATCTGGTGTTTTAGCACCATCGGTCTTGTCATCATCTTCAAATGAACTAGGAGAATCTCCTGTGACGAATGCTTCTTTTACAAGATTATCTATTTTATCTCCAACTTCTTCGAAAGAGCTTGAGAAAAGGTCTGTTAATTTCATATTATATTTATTTTCTTTTACAATTGAGTCGTTCATGTCTTTTTCGGTTTTATCATCAACAGCTATCTTGGTACCAATTAAGTATGAAGCTTCAGCTTGAGCAATTGGTTGAAAGAATTTTTTGAAGTCCTTTTTAAAAGATGCCTCGTTGTCAATGTTTGAGATGGTTCCGCTTTTGCTTAACTCTTGCGGAGCATAAGTGTCTTTTTCTGATGATTGGTGGAATGCTGCGGCTTCAGTGTTTTTATATTCTATGTGAACATTTTTTTGCTTAATTTCTAAATAAATTTCGCTCACTATTCTTTTCCCACCAAAGGTTGTAACCTTTTGCATATATGAAACTGGTTTTACAGCTCCCATATTAAGCATTTTTGGAATAGAAACGGTTACGTTTAATTTGCCTTCTGCGGTTCCTTTACCTATTTCTTTTTCCTCATTGTCTTTTCCGCCAGCAGCTATAACAAATAAGTATCCGTCTTTTTCCTCGTATCCAAGTTCTTTAAAGGCGTCTATCGTTTCATCTTTGATAATCTGTTCAACATTTTCGCCTACAATCTTTTTTATTTTTTGACGAAACGCAAAGTCGTCTGTTTGTTGTACTGTTCCTTCTGGATATAATTCTTCTTTTTCCATTTGCAAATAGATTTTTTTATAAATATTAAAAAAAAACCTTTTTGCGTTATATAAAACAAAAAAGCTGTGTTTCCACAGCTTTTATTTTACCAGTCCCTTCTTCTTCCAAGCCTCCCATGTCTCACGGTCATCAATTTTTATTCCTGGATTATCTAAATATATGTTGTTTTCAAAAAAATAGCCAATAAACCTTTTTTTGTAAACTGTCTTTTTGTTTCTTTTTAATTTATAATCAAAATCCATGTCATAATCACCTTCTTCAATTTGATATGATACGGTTTTGTGCATTTTTTTTGCAAATAACCAAAACTTATAGTTCCATTTTGCGTTTAAAATATAGAATCTAAGTCTTGAGTGCTTCCATGTATTTTTAAAGAGTTTCATTTTTTAACGCTTCTGACATTAACTCTTTCATGCATTGTGTGTCTATCCCCACAGTCACTACATATACAAAGGTTTAAGTCTTTATAATCTTCCTTCTTGTCAGCATAAAACACATAATCAACAAGTGTTGTACTATGTGATTTTGAGCCGCACTTTGGACAAACTTCATGATTTTTTTTATATTGCTTCATGAATTTTGTATATTCTTTGCTTGGTTTACAATCTTCGGTTGTTATTAAAATGTATGGGGCATATATAATCCCTTGCATTCCACCCTCGAACTCTTCTTGGGTTAATGCTTTGTGCTCCCCTAAATTTTCTGTATTAATTTTTTCATAAAATTTGGGATTAATCTCTGTTAGCTTATAGCGGGATTTTCTCTTTTTCATATTACCAGAACCATGTTATTTGCATAGGAATAATTACATAATACAAAAGGAGCAGGCAAAAGGAACATATTGCAATCAAAGAAAAATATAGTAATGATTTTATTTTGATTTTGTCCGCAATGGTACTGTCTTCATATGCCTCAGATTTTTCAGTTAGTTTAAAGTCTTTATACAGCGTCTTAATTATAAGGGCGCCCAGTGCTATAAATAGCAAAAGTATAATTTTAAGAATTATTATCATTTTCTTCTTTTGGAGTTGGGAAATGTTTTGCATAATATACTGATATGGACTCTATTGTTAATTCTGCCTGTGAGAATTTTTCAAATTCATCCTTCAGTCTTGGAACGTTTTCGTTAATATCTGGCAATCCGCCATCTAAAATTAAAGAGATGTTGGAGGCGGCCTTATCTCTATCTGCTACGCATTGAGATAGTGCGGCCAATAACATTTTTTGTTTGGTATTTTCCATTTTATTCGTCATCTTCTTGACCTTTTTTATCTTTTTTATTCTTTCTTTCTTCCTTTTCCTCACTGATAATTCTATCAATAGCCATATCGATTATTTCTGAACTATTAAGTGATTTCTCTACACCATAGCACTTTAAATTACTATCATATTCTTTAACGTCAACAGCTTGCTTTTTAACTTTATTGTTTAAATCAACATCAACACCACAAAGAATTTTATCAAGCAAAATGACTTTATTTTCAATATCCAATTCTTTCCATGATTTATAATGAACAGAAAGGATGTAATCATATTCATCATTTATCATTCTTTCTTCTTCTGAACGTGGTTTAAGTCCCCCCAAAACATATCTTCCACCATCTTTTTTAACAAGTGTGGTATAGAGATATTTTATTCTTTCTGGATTAATATCTGAATTGTGGTCGGTATTTTCTTTAATAAAATTTGCAATGGCCAGAAGCTCATCATCTGCATCCATGTATTGTAGGTTGCCTTCGAATACAACAGATTTTTCTAAAGTTTTAACTAAAATTTGTGGCGTGGAAACATTGTTAAGTTCCGAATAATCCAATTTTTTCATATGATTATATTTTTAAATTAATAATCAAATATAGGAAAAAAAACTAAAAAAACAAAATTATCTATTTATTCTTTGTTGTGTGGGGTCATGTTGTGTTTGAAAAACGCCCATGCCATTGTTTTTATAGGCTCCGCCCGCCTGACGCAACCTATCTTTCTTTCTGTTTCCCTGCTCGTGTGTATCTGCCAACTTTTCTGTTACCCATTTTTTACCAGCGTCACCACCATGTAAGTTCCAAACTAACAACACATTGGATTTAATCATTTCTTCAATTGTACCTCTTTTTTGCTGAATTATTCCTATGTTTTTTCTTTCAGACTCTACTTTTTCGGAATTAGATTCAAAGAATGACTTTAATCTTTTCATCTCAGAAAAGCTTTGTTTTGCTCTTTGAGAGAGCTGTTTTGCCTTCAGCCTTCCGCTGCCCTGATTTCCGTTTTGGTCAAGACTGGAAAGTTGAATTCCTTTTTGTTGTGCTATGCTTATTGATTCTAGTGCTGTTTGTGCTGTTTTGGCAACTTCATTGGTCGGGGTATAATTTTTATTGCTGTTATCCATATCAAACGATTCGAACAACAAATCAATTTGTTCTCTTATTATTTTTCTAACAGCATTTTTCATTATTCACCCACCATTAACAATATGGCGTTTTTTATGTCGATTTCATTTACAGCTGGGAACCCTAAATTCATCATGTTCCAATTTATTTCATCATAAAATGAAATGTTGTTTATTGGAGTACCTGATTTTAGAACTCTCTTAATACAAACTTCAAGGGCTTCGTCTGGTTTGAGATTGGATGGCGCTACTTTTGGGGTCTTTACAATTGGATTGTTTTGATAATCGTCCAAGATTGAATTGACGGTTTTTCCCCTTCCGCCAGTACCAAAGTTGCCAGCTATATAATAGTTTTCTTTAATATCTGAGTTTGTTTCCTTAGAAATAAGACTCTTTAACCTTTCGTTCTCTTCTGTAATCTTTTCCTGGTTTACTTCTTTTGTACTATCTTTATAAATCTCATGAGATTCTTCTAATGATTTCATAACCTCAAGCATTCTTTCTTCGTTAATGTTTTTTTCCATTTTTTTCATTTTTTATATACGTTACCAAACTACTGTTCCTAATCCTAAGTTGCCAGAATAGTTTCTAACTGACTTTGGCATTGACCTTTTAAATATTTTTTCCAAATCCATCGTGTGGTCTCCACCCACCATTCTGTTTGTTGCATTTGATGGCATGTCCTGGTCTGGCATGATTTCGTTAGTGTCATCTATAATTTCGTCCAATTCCTTAACTTTAACCTCTTCCGAAGAACTAAAAAAATCTTTAAGGTAATCTTTGAATAGCGTCGACGCTTTTTCCTGCCCTTTTTGGTTTAACCATTTTTTAAAATCAGTTAATTTAGCTAAAAAAGAATATTTTTTATTATAAGTTGTAAGAAAATCAATTTTTATATAATCATCATTCTTTTCGAAATCTATATCTAGCACTTTGGATATTGTGTCTGCCTTGATATAGGTGAAGTTTTCATCTTTTTCGCTCTCAGATTCTAACAAAAAGTTTTTTATACTGTTCTTCATTATAAATGTTTTATAATAAATAGCATAAAATTCTTTTTTTTGGGTAAAAACTAATTGCAGTTACTCGTTTTGTAACTTTAAATCCTTGATGGGTCTGTAAGATATGTCCTTGGTTGTAAGAAATTCCATTAATAATCTTTTAAACCTATCGGAACCAGGTTTGTTGGCAAATCCTTTTACTTGATGAAATTCTAACCCATTAATACTATCGAATGTGAATCCGATTGTAAATCTTATAAGCTCGTCTGCTGGTAAGTTTTTTGTTCTGTCAAATACCTGCCCAATAACATAAGACTCGGTAATAACCTTTTTTGAGTAAGACGATGCGCTGTGTTTCATTTGCACACCTTCTGTTATAAGCATTGCAGGAGTAGCTATTAGTTTAAATTCAAGAGGTCCGTCGTAATCTTCTCTACTTTCTAAGAATTTAAATCTTTCTGCAAAGCTTTTAAATTTAGCATTCTTTTCCTTATCGGCCACAACGTTAAAATATTTAACCAGATTGTCGTGATAGTCTCTAAGCTCGTTGAATGTTTTGATTTTATTAAATTCTCTTCTGGGGTCAAACTCTAAAACCTCCATCATCATTACGCTATCATCATAATAAACAAATTCAAACTTATTCACGTATGAATAGTCTATTACAAGATTTTCAACATTAAGTGTTGGTTTATAATTTAAAGTTTCACGCATTGCGTAATCTTTTATTATCGTTATAATTCTTTCAAACTCTTTAAAGTCGACTGTATCTCTGAAGTAAATTAAATCGATGACTCTGATTAACAATTCTAAATCATATTTTTGCAGCAATGTTATTATTTGATGCTTATCGTAAAATTTAAAATATTTTAACAGCTGTTTATAGTCTGAGAAATTATTAATGCTTTTGTATATGAATTTTGAAGCGTTCGCATCGTTTGATATTTCCATTACCTTAAATTTGTTGGCGCTGGAATCATGTAAAACTTTGCTTTTATAGTCATCGTTTTCTTTATATTTAATTTTCATTTCTTTCTCTTCACCAGTATCTATAACCTCAAACGCTTTTGCTTCCTGCATTTTATCAGAATCGTCAGTTTCTATCTTTATCATTTGACTAGATTTGAAAAGGAATTCATGGACTTCTCTGTTGTCTTCATTCACCTCTTCGTTTATCTTTTTGATATAATTGCTGACAAGATAATTAAATATTGGGATTGGAGATGTTAAACTTTCTTCTTTAAGCTTATTACAGCTAGGAATATCACACTCTTTCATTAAATCATATAAAAACTTACACCCCTTAGTCAATGCTATTGTAGATAGATTAGAATATTTTATGATACCAAAAAATATAGAAACAACCTTTTTGATAGAGTCAAGGCCAGCATGATTAAATCTATTTCTCACCTCATTCAACAGCTCTTGTACGACATTTGTGTTGTTTACGTCTATGACATATTTTGCAAGCTTGCTGATATACACTTGAAGATAGTAAAGATTATATATATTAGAGATTTCTTCTGAAAATATGTTATCTGTTGCTTTTGTAATCATATCCAAATCAATCTCGACCTCATCGACATCAATGTCTTTGAAATATATTGTATTCGTTTTTATGTTGTATTTTATATATTTTTGAAGGGTCTCAAAGTCAAGAGTGTAATCGTTGGCTTCTTTTTTTATATTTGGCTTTACTTTTTCATAATACAGGAATAGTTCATCGTCTGTTTCAAAAAAGTTATACCCTGATATAAAAAAAGAATTATCTATAACCATTTTCTTCTGATTTTCTAATGTTGCAAAGTTTTTATCACATGCACAACACCTAATGCCAAAATCTTCTTCTGATAATTTTATGCTTTTAATTAAATCCGCAAAATCATCTTCACCTTCGGGTAAAGGCAACAGTTTGTTGGTAGCATCTTCTTCAGCTGCGAGAAGCCCAATTGATGTCGGGTCTTTTTTTGGAAACAAATACTCTACTTTCTCATGTTCTGGTGCCTCTTTTAATTCTTTTTGTACGGCGATTTCATTTTCGAGTTTTTTTTCAGTTTCTGTTATACCACCACAGTTGCAAAAATACACTTCTTTTCCTTCTTTTTGGTCTTCAAACAAAAATGAATATTCTTTTTTAATTTCTTCTATATTTAAAACCTGCATTTTGTTTTTGTTTCAAATATAGTAAAACAAAAAAAAAGAGTCAAGATTAAACCTGACTCTTTTTTGTTTATTTGGGTGTAATTAAATAATCTTTGATATTCTCAGAGCTTCTTTTTTGATGAACTCCAACATTTCTGTTTTGTTTTTAAAGCTTTCTGGAAGTTGTATTGTTTTTATAGAATCTCTTAGTTTTTGTTCAACTTCATCTTTTTCATTTTCAGCTGCTTTATTAACATCTTTATCAACTTGGCCTTTGGAAAATCCATCTTTTGAGATTTCTCCCTGTCCAAGAACTTGTGTCATTGGCTTTTCTGTCTTATCTTCTTTGTCCTCTTTGTTCATTTCTACATCATTGTCTTTTTTACCAGGAACTCCGCCTTCTTTAGTTGGGTCTGCTTCTTTTGAAACATTGGGCTGAGTCTTCTTGCTAGTAACATCAGGCTTTACTTGTCCTTTAACATAAGGGTTGGTTTCAGTTTCACCCTTTTCTGTCTTTGTGCCTTCTATTTTAGCTGCTGTGGCAATTTCCTCATCATGACCGTCGTCTCTTTCTTCCATTTTCACATCAATCGGGTCTTTTGATGTTTTAAATTCTTTAGGAACATCAACTGGGGCTGCTGTTTTTGTTTTTCCAGTTGCTTCAACCTGCGCTCCAGTAGAGTCTTTGGAACCGTCATTCTTGTTCATTTTCAAATCAGTTGGGATTCCAAGATTTTGTATTTTTTCTTCTTTAAGAACTTTACGAGCTTCAGTTTCTACGTATTTCGCAAATTCTGCTTTGTTTTTGAATTTAATAGTGTTCATATAAGTTAATTTTTATATAAATAGATAATAAAACAAAAAAATCGAAGAACATAAAAAAAATTTTTAAAAAATACATAAAATAATGCCAAACTCTTTTGAAATTGGTAAAAAAATGCTATATTTGCAGTATGAAAGAAAATGATAGAATATACAATTTGTTTGTGTCTAATAATTTGCCAGAAGAGTTTTTTATTTCTCAATATGGACAAAAATTATTTGATTCTCTTAAAAACGAAGCTTTTGCAACTGATAAAGGAAAGTGCGCTGCATGTGGACACGAGCCCCCAGAACATAGAAAAAAAGATTGTTTGTTCTTTCACTTGTATGAAGTACACAAGAAAAACCCAGGAACTTCTAAGGGGGTAACGCTATGTAAGGCGTGTCACGCAACACAACATATCGAAGATTCCATAGGAAAAAAGTGGGTTGTATTTGCCAATTCCATTCATGACCAAAACAATATAATACGATTAACCAGAGCAAATCAAATATATGGTGCATTGGCTCAAAGAGAAATAGTGCAATTAAAAAAGACTCCAGAGCAATTCTTAAAGGAGTGGTTTGCTGGAGAAGTTAAGTTTACCCCTACATTAAAGGTAATTTTTACAAACAACTTTATGATTGATGACTTGTATTAGTCTTAATGTTTACTTTTTTTAGTTGAAAGAATTCATTATCGATTTTTACAACATTTTGTTTTGCACTGACTACTTCAAAAACCTTTTTCTTTTTCTGAGACTCAACATATTCTTTTAATACTTTTCTAATGGTGTCTTCAGCTATTCTTTTAGCAATAGCCTCTATTGTTGGTTTTAAAGTCGACAAATCATATCCACTGGGCTTCTGTTGATTTTTCATCATAGTTTCCATCATCAACATCATTTGTTGCATTTGGCCTGAATTGTCAGTTTGAAAAACTTGTGGTGTTTGTTGTCTTTGGGGAAGTTCTAAGTTTACTCCTTTTTCTGCTGCTTTTGCTTTTAAGTGAGCAACTGGGTCAAATGTTGGACCTATGTTTGAATAATTTTCATCAGTTTGAATTAAATCTCCTTGTGGAACACCATTTCCAGAAGAGCGCATGCTTATTCCTGGAGCTCTATCTGTAAACATACTTTCAAGAGCATCTGCTTCTGGGTTTTTAGGAGCATTATATTGTTGTACTGGTACTGCAGTTTTCGACCTTTCTTGTGGCTGTCCAGGTCTTACTGGTTTTCTTCCGACCTTTGGTACTGGGATTTGGTTACCATTTGACCCGTGTGATTCTGCTTTTATAAAAGTTTTAAACTCTTGTTTTTTTGCGCCTTTTCTGATTGCGTCTAAAGCATTAAATTTATCTCTTGGTGCCGTGTATAAAGCATTTTGTCTCATTGCTCTTTCTTCTGCCAATTGAATTTGGATTTGCTGCGCAACGTTGGATTCATTTGGTATTTCAACATTTGTTGGCTTTTGTGGAGCTTCATTCTGTGGCTCGTAAGACTCTTCAACAACCTGGACTGGCGCTTTATAAACCCTTTGTGTTGGCATATTTTCTACGGGGATATCTACTATTTGCCCTGCGGCTGCAGGAAGTCCCATTGCCTGAAAGCGTAGAGCCTTTTGCTGTTTCAGTCTCTCAAGTTGAGCTGGTGTTAATTCTTGTCCCATAATTTATTTCTTTTTATAGTTTTCTGATATCACTAATTTCATAATCATGGAGAAATTTTATCTTCTTCTCTTTTATTAAATATTTCAATTTTTCTAATTCTTCTTCTAACATTTCAACTTTAAGTGTTAAAATCATTTTGTTCCTTTCAAATTTCCTAAATTTTATCTTTTCGCTAACCATTTCTGCAACCATTTTTTTTAAATCTATATAGCTTTCTTGCTCTATAAAAGAATAACTTACACTTTCTCCATAATATTCTTCAAAACGATTCATTGAATGGCTATACTTAATGTCTAGCAAGTAAATCTGTGTGTCTTTCCTATTTTTTATCATATTTAAAAATTTTAGCTTCTTTTTCTTCTTTATCCCACCAAACATAGAAGGTTGTGTTTCTACAAGAGTTTAAAAAAAACAAACGCTCTATATATTTTTTTTGTTTAATTTTTTTAAACCTACCTTCAAGCTTGTTTTTTTCTTTAACAATATATTCATCCTCTGACTTAATGTTGTTAAGAATCTTTTTTGCATCTTCACATTCCTTAGAAAAAAAGTGAAAAATCTCTTCTTTAAAAAGGGCTTGATTGTCTATTATTTGTTGAGTTGTATGCATATAAAGAAAATATAGTCCTTAAAAAGAACAAATTAAATAGTTATTTGATTTATGTTAAACCGCAGGAGTTGCTGGAGCGGGAGCAGCAGGTGGCGGAGTGGACGCCGCCATAGGTGCAACTTCTGGAGTCGTTGGGGCTACATCGGTGGCATCTTGTGTTGGATTTATAATCTCATTAAATTTTTTCTTAAAAATTTCTTCGTATAGATTTAAAATTTTGTCAAAAGTGTCCTTCGATTCTTTGCTAATCTCAAAGCCTTTTAACTTTCCGCCTTGAATAGCGCTTTTTATTATAACCCCATTTAATAATGACATTGAGAATTTTATGGAGTCTTTTCCAACAGTTATAGTGCCAGAAGTGACTGCATCCTTTTGTCCATTTTTTACGGGAAAATCTACAATTTGGCCATTTTGTCCAGGTCCAATTTGTTTATCAAAAGATATTCCAGGAAAACGGTTTTTGAATTCTTTTTGAAACTGGTCGAGTTCGTTGGTTGTTATTTTGGGATTTTCAGAAGATTCATGTAGTCTTAATTTATAACTCATTTCATCTTCATCTCTGCCAAACAAAGCATCATGGGCGTCTTGAGCTCTCTGAGATTTAGTTTTTGTAAGCTCTTCTTGCTTCGCTTGCAATCTTGCTGGCATTTGTCTTATCTCATCATAAACTACTTCGTCTATGGATTGTTTTATTACTTCTAATACTTTTTTTCTTTCGATTTCGTCCATAATTATAATTCGTTAAAATAAGATGTTAAAAATTTCGATTTTTCCCAATTAAACCTATTTTGTCTAACAAAAGCTTTAATCATTAAATCCTTTACCTGCTGTTTTGTCATGGATTTTTCATTCAAGGCATCAATCTCCTTTTTTAAAGATGTTAAAAACTCTTGCTTTTGAGTCTTCTCGCTGTCTCTAATAGCTTTAAGAATTTGTTTTTCAAAATCATCCCTTTGTTTCTTAAGCTCTTTATCAATAGTATCTTTTATCATACTTCGAACTTTTGACTCATCATCCTTTGTCATAAAAAATTCATTTCTTTATAAATATGTATTTTTTTCTAATGTTTCAAAGTAAAAAGTGTTTTTTTGTAACTTTTTTGCAAAAATTTCGTATACTACACATAGAAACACATAAAAGAAATTATTATGAAAACGAAAGACAAAATTTTTTGGAGAACTGTTCAGGTTATTTTAATCGCAGTTAGAATTCTATTTAGTACGGGGGCTGCATTTTTTTGCAACTTCATTATTTTTATGTACCCCGTAATGTATACGGTGAACTTCTCAATTAAAGACAACTTACTGTTTGTTGCAATTATGCTTATTGCTTATCCAATATTCTTTTTTTTAATGCACAAATATCTTCTAAAACACAAACTTCAGTCTTTGCATAAAATTATAGATGACCTTAGACGTGGTGTTAGGGAGAATTTTGAAATTGACAAAGAAAATCGTGAAAATCAAGAATAACTTTCCTATAAAGAAATAATAAAAAAAGGCCATATACACATATGGCCTTTTTTATATAAAATACTAAGTTTATCTTTGAGCTTGCCAGTGAGCAATAACATAAATAATACCAGCAATAAGAGCGCCCACCAAAGCTGCTGCTGCATAACCAGCTATTACTGTTGGAAGTCCAAATCCGCTTCCTGTTATAACTATCATAGCGCCAGCAGCAATAAATGCTCCGACACCACCGATTCCAAGTAAGTTAGCAGCAAGATTGGCTGCCTTTTCAGCGCCAACGGCAAGTTGTTGTTTAGACAACCCTTTTCCCATAATTCCTTCTTCTGTAACTCCAGGAGCAGGGGTTGTGGTTCCAAAAGCTGATTTTACTGTGTTTTTTATATCATTATAAATTTCAGCATATGATTTATTTCCAAACTTTTGAGAAAGGGTTTGTACCGCTTGGTTAAATCCTTGTGGGTCTTTCGCTTGAACCTGTGATGCTATTGCCTGTTTTATTTTATTAAGGATATCTCCTACCCCTTCTTCGAGTGTTGTTGGTGCTGCGGCTGGTGCTGGAGCTATTTGAACTGCCGCCTGTGCCTGAATAGCTGCTTGTTTGTCTTGTGGGTCTGGAATTATGTTCATTATGTCATCTTCTTGCATAACAGAAACAACTTCATCTTCTTCTGCATATAACTCATTAAGTTGTTTAAGTATATTCTTTTTTTCTTCGTTTAAAGTAATAAGTTTTTTAACTTTTACAGACTCTTCTTTAACTATCTGTTCGAATAAAGATTTTTTAATTATAATTTCCATGGCAATTTTTTTTAGTTTCCTATAAATATAGAAAAAAATAAAAAAATTGAGTATGCTTTCTATTTTTCTCTTATTCTTTTAAGAAGGTCTTTAAAAACACCCTCATCTATTGTTGTGCTTTCTTTCTTGTACTCTTTATTATCTAACGTTTTGGTTACAATGTACGCTTTATCATTTAACAATTCGCTTATATCCTCATCAATAGTATCTTGACAAATAAATGTTATAATTTCTATTTTATCAGCTGTGGCACTTGCTCTATGGATTCTATCTTCTATTTGCTCTTCATCTGCTGGGCTCCATGCAAACCCTAATTTAATAAGCTTACTTGCAGCGGTTAGTGTATTTCCGACCCCAGATGCTATAATCATCCCAGAGAATATTTTTATTTTTTTATCTTCCTGGAACCTGTCCACAGATTCTTGCTTGTCTTCGTTTGACATTTCCCCAGTATGTAATACTGCTATATCTCCAAAATATCGCACTATTTCTTCTGCCATTTCCATATAATCAGAAATAACTACCACCTTTTCCCCACTGTCAATTATATCTTGTATCATCTCTTTGGCTCTGTCTATTTTAATCTTTCCAGTAAACATTTTGAGTTTATGAACTTTGGCCAAATAGGAATCTTTCTTTTCAATTTCCTTTCCATCAACTATTTCTTTTTTTACTTCATTTAAAAGCTTCTGGTATTCTGAATATTCTTTATCATCAAGCTCAATTGGTATTTCTAGATATGTTTTTTCTGGAAGCTCTTTTAAAACGTCTCGTTTTAATCTTCTGAGAAAATAAGAAGAAACTCTTGTAAACAGCTCTTCAAGATTAGATGCTCCACTGTAATCCCAACCAAAATTATCCTGATATCCTGCCCCATATCTAACTCCAAATTCGTGGGAATTTTTCCATTCTTCTGGGAAAATAAAATTTAGAGTGGAAAAAAACTCGAACGGCCTGCTTTTTATAACGGTACCAGATAATAAAATTTTCTTTGGAATGCATGAAAATGCTTTGTGAATAATTTTTGTCCATGTGGTCTTTAACTCCTTCATTCTATGACATTCATCAATAATTATTAAGTCATATTCTGAGGGGTCTATTGACTGGGAAAATCCATCTTGAAATGATACCAGGCTGACGGCTCTTGATTTGACTTTTCCAGTGTTTTCGCAAATAGGACACTTTTTGTATTGTTTTGTAAGGTCAGTTTGTTCCCACGTACACTTTCCCATTCCACCTTTTGCCTGAAGCATATTTCCGCTGCACTTGTGATGATATTCAATTTTTATATATGATTCAATTGATTCATAGTTTGTGATGTGAAATAAAGATTCTTCTTTCGAATATGCTATGGTTTTACTTTTCTTTTTAGGTTTAAATTTAAAAACAAATGCTTTTTCATTAGTGAATTTTAATATTTCTTTTCTCCACATCAGCTTTAATGACGCTGGACAAATTACCAAAGTTCTTAGTTTATATTTCACTGCATAAGCAAACGCTGGACACGTTTTCCCCACTCCAGGCTGGTCTCCAAGTATTGATACTCCGTTGTTTATTTCGAAAAACTTTACAGCCTTTTTTTGATATCCATAAGGCGGTATTTTCATGAAGGAATAGTCTTCTCCAGAAACGTCAAGCAATTCAGCTTTTAGTTTTAAAACTTCTGATATTTTCCTTTGTCTCTCAAGATATTCGTTTCTTAGTCTCTCTAAGACATCTTGGGTAATGTTTTCAAAAGCAAAGTCTATTTTGTTGTCAATCATAAAAGTTAAAATCTCGCCCATTTTAGCTTCGCTTATGGTTCTTACCCACTCGTCTTTGGGGTTACCATCCATTCCAACAACACTATCCTTTCTGGTGCGTCTATGCTCCTTTGGTAAACGTTTTATGTATTCGGTAAGAACTTTTAAATAGTTATACCTCAGCTCGAAGTTAACTATTAATTTTCTTATTTTTACAACATTAACTTCTTCAGTGTCCTTGTTTTTTTTTGTTTTTGCCATATTTTATTGTGTGAGTCTGGCTATCCTTTCTCGTTTTTTCTTTTCAATTAATTCTCTGCCTTTTATTTGTTTTCTTTGTGCTTCTCTTATTGCTTTATCTAATGCAGAGACTCTTTTTGGTCCCCACTCCATACCCTTCCTGATTTGTATTTTGTCTCTTATAATTTCACACAGCATTTTAACATCCTGTAAACTATCTCGCACCCTGATTCCAGCAGCCTTCTCTCCTCTAAGTACTTTTTCTGTGTCTTTTTTGTTTGACCCAGCAACTTCTATTAGTTTGTAAAGCAAATCCAATTCATTTAAATCTGCAAGCCCATTTAACTCTTCTAAGTTCATATACTACTCTTTTTTTAATAACTTCTCAGAGACACCATTCTCTAAGTTCTCTTTGTTTTCTTTTACAGATTTTTTTGCTCTTTCCTGGTCTATTTGCCTCTCTTTTATTATCTGTGAAACAGTCTTTCTTTCAATTTGTGATTGATATAAATCAATTGCAAACCTATCATCTGTATACAAATTGAAGTCGATTCTGAAAAATGTTTTTCCCAACAACCCAACCTTTGCTCCGCTACCCGACTCTTCATTAATATCCATCCAGAAAAATCCAACAATTTCCTCTTCATTATCAAGTTGCATTATTGATTTTTCTATTGGAGTGACAGATTTGTGCCCCTTACTCTCAATCTTTTCGTTGTTTTCGTTGATGTATTTTCTTACACCTTCTTTGTTATAATATGCCATGGTCTTATTTATTATTTTCTCGTAATAGTTCTACATATTGGTTGTATTTTGAATTGCACAAAGGATGAATTCCTCCTTTATATTTACAAAACATACAATGATATCTTTCATTTCCTGTGATTTTTATCTTGGGAAAAATTCTTTCCACATGAATGTTTTTCAATGTTTCTCCAAGCTTTAACAAAGAGTCAAACACTTCTTCTTCGGTAGAATTTACATCAACTATTTGTATATCACCAAATCCACCAGATGCGTTTTTTTTGTTTATTAATCTATTTAAAACCACATATTTACAATCTATTTTATCGAGGGGGGTTTTATTTTTTCTTCCCCAAAAGTATTTATAAAATCTCATTTGACATAAGAATATCGGGTCTCTTTTTTTCTTATCAATATCCCACTCTTCACCAGATGTTTTCCAATCAATTATTAAATATCTACCAGTTATTGGATTGTAGGCAATAAGGTCAATAAATCCCTTAAAATGAAATTTTTTGTATATTATTTCATATAGAGGCTCTTCTACACTAACAATTTGATACCCTTTTAAAATAACCTCTGTATCTAAAATTAACAGTATATGTTTCCCTTGTTCAACAAAATCATCAACATCTTTAAATTGTTTATCATGAAGCATGTTGTCCATCATATCTTTTTTAAATTTGTCTGCAAAGTATTTTGCTCGTTGTTCCTTGTCTAACCCATTTTTTACTCCCATTTCTATTGCCTCGTGTATGGCATTTCCAAAAAAAAGATGAATGGATTGTTCCTGAGTGTCTAAGGAAAGATATTTAAAAATTAGATGCTTATGCCCACATTCGTTATAAAGAGAAAATTCGCTGAAGCTAATGTGAATTTTATTATCGTCTTTGCCCAGGCTTGTGTGAATTTCGCTTTTAATTATGTTTTCGTTTACTGTCATATAATGCTTTTTACAAATATAATAAAAAAAAACTAAAAAATTAAGTTTATTTTCATATTTATTACATATGGGATTTTTATCAGAATCATACAAAATCAGGATACAGGAACTTTCGGGAATAGTTCCTAAAAAAATATATTACAATTCCCATGGCCACTCAATTCCATTTTACGAATTTGTTGAAATAGAGGTGGAAGACAGAGGAAACTATAAGCTAAAAGAGGTTAATAGGTGGAAAGCTAAATATAAGATTGCAGACGACGCTCCTGTAATTTGGGTTACTCCAAGTAAAATAATGGCTCAATCATATATGGCTTCTGCCGATAAGTATTATGATTTAATAAGTGCTAAATCTGAGGAAGAAGCAGAAAAAATATTAAGACAAGATTTGGGAGCAGACGCAAATATTGAGCCTGTTGTTTTTACTGAGGATGATGGTATTATAATACCAGAGTCTGACGACGGTCAAAATGGTTTTTTGATGGTTTTGCATAAACGTGGAATCGAAAAGCAGAGTCTTTTTGAAGCTATTCAATTCACTACGCAAGATTTGTCACAAGCGTATGACAAAAGTTGGCAAAGAATGCAGGGGTTTGACTTGGGTTTGATTAAACAGGCAATCCGAGAAGGAAGAGCAATTGGAATATCTTATAAGAGCACCGACATGCCAGTAACAAAATTTAGATTGATATTGCCTGTTACGGTGGGAACTTATAAAACAAAAAGTGGAGTTCCATTAAAATTAAGCGCATTCCACTTGGCAGGCCAATCAGAAAGGGCAGCACAAAAGACGGGAAAGAGAAGCGAAGAACCTCAATACGTTTGGAGACTATTCGATTTAGACCCCAAAAGCTTTAAAAGCATGTGGTTTTCAGAAAAGTTTTTTTATGAATATCCGCCTGGATATAAAAAGGGAGACAAAAGGTTTTCTTCTATTGCAACACAATATGACGTAAAAACAGCAGAAGTCGAAAGGGACGCTAGAGAAGGTAGAGGAGAAAAGCCTGGTGAACCAATTGATTTAAGAGGCATTAAGCCAACAGGACAGGTTCCTGCTGAAGCTCCAGAAAATCAAAAAACCCCAGAAACACCAGAAACACAAGCTCCAGAGGCTGGGGTCGAACAACCGTTGACTGAAAAAGAGAGAAAAGCTTTATATCTTAGAAAGCCCTGGAACAAGTTTCTCAGGGACGGGTTTAAATTTGAGTAAAAATTCTGGATTATTCCAAAGAATTTTATTTGCTTTTTCCTGAAGCTTAAACAACTCTGTTGAATTGTTGTTTCTTGTATCCACGTTAATCTCTTTGTGAATTGTTTTTAAAGAAAACATAAGTACACCTCTTTTTATTTCAAAGCATTTTTCTTTTCCAAAACTTCCCTCATAAACACTTCCGTTTTTATTTTTATCGACCCAAACAATTAAGTTGTTTTTTATACGTGGTTCTAACAATGCTTTTTGGAATAATTCTTTTGCTTTTGCCTTGTCTTGCTTAATCTTTTCTTTTTTAAGGTTCCATTGTTTGGTTGTTTCTTCATCCAGCTTTTTTCTTTCCTGGAGCCTTTTCTCTCGGTCTGTCATGTTATCCTTCGAGTGTTGACGTAGGGCATCCTCTTTGACGTCTTCTTTAATGATTTTTTTGTCGTCTTTTTGTGTTTCCATTTTATGATATGTTTATTTGTGTTATGCCTACATGCTCGGTTACATCCAGAACTTCTTGTGGAATTCCCTCATACGTACTGTAAACTTCTATAATATTGTTTACACTATCTTTTATCTCATTCCTATGTGTAATTACAAGAACATTCTTATATTTATTCTTTAAATATTGTAATACGGTTATAATACCAGAAATTAAATCATCATCCAAGGTACCAAACCCTTCATCAATAATATTTAAGGAAGGTTTGATTAAACTGCTCATATAATGAAGAGCATCTTTGATGACGACGCTGGAAATGAATTTCTGAGCCCCAGAGGCAGACGATAATGGCAGCGAATACTTTTTGTTGTTTCCGTAATAAAACTCTTCTATAACGTCTCCCTTTGCGTTTACGCTCATTTCTATCTTGAAGTTTACAATCGTACTTAAGATGCTATTGATTTTATTATTAATGATTGGCAGCTTCTTTCTGATTATTTTTGCTGGTATCCCATCTCTATGAACTGCTTGGAGATATAATGAATATTTTTTATATATCTTTTCTGCAGCTTTTACCTCATCAAGTTTGTTGTTATAATTTTCAAGATTGTTTTTTTCGACTCGAATGTCTCCGTTTTTATTGGTTATTTGCTGGGAAAGTCCATAAATAGAAAATTTATATGCCTTACTTTTTTCTTCTAGTTGAGATATTTCTACTTCAATTGAAGAGTTGTGTGTCAAGCACATTGCAATTTCTTTTATTTTATTTAGGTTGGTGTTTAAATTTTCCAAAAACCTAACGTTTCCGTCAATATTAGATTTGGCTGAGTTCATTAAAGAGATTTTTTCATCAACAAGTTTGTTAGATGAAATAATGGCTTGCGACTGCAACAACAAATTAAGTCGTTCTATTGTTTTAACGTTATAATCTATTGCGTTTTTTGTTTGTTGCAGTTGTTGGTTTTTTGACTCAACCTCTTCATTGTGTTTAATAATATCTTGTGATTGTGATATTAATTTGATTTTTTGAACTAACGCTTCTTTTTTTGCTTTTCCCGATGTTAGAGTAAGACGAAGCGTTTGTAAATTAGTGCTGTAAATTTCACAGTCATGATTATGCTTTGTGTCTGTGTAGTATTGATTAATAGAACTATTATAAGTGTTAACAAGTTGAGTTTTTATTGTAATTTCATTTACACACTGGTTATACAACTCTACGTTCGGCTCAGCTGTAACGTGGCCACAAGTGGGACATGTCTCCCCCCTGTGTGTTGGTAATTTGGAATTTAAATTCGCTATGTCAAAATTTAAATTCTGAATCTCCAAATCAAGCCCTTCTATACTATAAATCTGCCTAATTGGATTTTCTTTAATCCACTTCTCTGTTTCAACATATTTTGCCTTGTTTTTATCAAACAGTCGACTTTCTTCTACAAGTTGTTGGTTTAACGACTCAACCGTTTCGCCTTCGTTAAAAGGAAGTTCTTTTTTAAAATTAGTAGAAACCCAATTAAACAATTCACTATAATTTCGATTGTTAATTTCTAATTGAGCTTGGATATTTGATATGTTTGCAGATGCATTTTCTACTATGGACAACTCTGGTCCTAATTTCTCAAGCAAATCATTTTCATCAAATGGTAGTTCTTTTTTTAGATTTGATGATGTCCATAATAGCAACTCTTGATATATTTTTTCATTCTCTTCTATGAGTTTTTTTGACTCATCTATTCTAACCAAAACAAATTCTTCATTTGTTATTTCACAACTTGTAAGTGGAGTGAATTGTTTGAGAGTTTTGGTCAATTCAATTATTTTAGCGTCAACTGCTTCTTTTTTCTTTTCAGACTCATCTTTTTCCTTAACAAAAGAATCATATTCTCCTTGCAGTATGGAAATTTTATTTTCTATTTCCAATACACTTTGCTGGATTGATGCTGTGTCTCCAAGTTCTTTTTGTTTTTTCTTTACATCATTAAATTTTTTGTTTCCATATTCGTATCTATCTCTAAAAGATTCAAGGCCTATGTATTTGTTCACTAAATCATTTTTAGGCTGTTGTTCTTGATTTATATAATCATCCTTTCCTCCTTGAGCTTGCAGACAAACCTTTGTAAAGTCATCAACTGTACCAATTGCTTTTAAAACAATGTTCTTAACTTCTTTTTTGTCATTGGCTTTTTTGTCTGATATTTCACTTACCCATTTTTGTTTTCCGTCATCGTCAATGATTAATTTTTTGTATTCTATCGGGTATGTGTTAGATGATTCTCCGTGTTTATCAACTTTTGTAATTACCTCTCTTTTTATATAATATTTTTCTGCCTCTATTGTAAGATTAATTTTTACATATGCCTTGTTGGATGATGTATAAATGTTCACAACTTTTTTGGCACTTCCACCACCAAGAATGTGCTGATATAGTCCCCACACGATTGCCTTTACAACATTTGACTTCCCAGAATAATTTTTACCAAATATTCCCGTGGCGCCCCTTAACTTTTCCAGGTTGATGACAATTGGTTTTTCGGGGAATGAAAAAATGTTAGAAATTTCTACACAATCGACATCCCAAAGTTTTACATCTTCAACCTTTTCTGAAATTTCAAGTTCTTTATCTATGAATTTTGCCAACTCCAAAACTTCTTTAACCACATCTTCTTCTTCGTCTGGATTGATTTCTTTTAGATAATCAGTCAATTGCTGCAGAAAAGTTTCCTTGTTTAAAGAGTCTGCTACTTCTGTATTGTCTTGCTGTATCTTTTTTATATCAGAGAATTCAACCTTTACAACATCACACCCATATTTTTGTTTTACAAGTTTGGCTATTTGATTTTCCTTTTCTGTTGAGTAGTTTTCTTCATAGTCCTCCCAAATGATATAGACTTTTGTTTGCTTTTTGTTATTGCTGAATTGTATGTTTTCAATCCTTTCCTCAATAAGCTCACCCTTGGCAATCGTTATCTTGGCAAACCCATAATCGTTAAGGATGTATCTCCTCTGGAATGAATTTGTTTCCAAATCCCACATAAGATAACCCTTATCTATTGATTCACCGTAATCCTGCTGTATCAACGAACCTGCATATGCCATACTTTCATCATCTCTAAAAGATTGATGTTCATGAATGTCTCCCATTAATACAGCATCAAAATTATTAAATGTAGTAACATTTAATAAATCATCTCCCACCAACTCATAACCATTATCTCCCCTTGCCCCCTTCAGCTGTCCATGATACAAGGCTATATATTTGACACCAGCATCTTTTTGAGTTAATGTGAGAATTTTGTTGTCCTTACAAGAATAAATTCCATAAACCAACTCATCAGATATTTTATAAAAATTGCTATCTGGGAAAAAGTAAATTCCTTTTTTTGAAAAATCTATTGTGTTGACATTTTCCTTGTTGATGATGAAGGCTCTTTTAATGCTTTTTTTGCCCGTTTCTGCGGCAAGGTCAGAGAATCTATCTGCCACCTTAAAAATCGGCGTTATAGTGTCTCCCTGTTCTTTTTGTTGTAAATTTAAGTCATGGTTCCCCAGCATAATGTCAACGGGGGCTATTTTTGCTAAATTTATTAAAAATTCAGAGGTCAAATCCAAAGACCCTGGAGACATATTTACTTTTAAGTGATTTAAATCCCCAGTGATTACTATTCTATCTGGTTTTTGTTTTTTCAAATCATCATACAGACGTTTAAAAACTTCTCTATATTCGTCATGTCTGCTTGCAAATTTAATGTGGATATCTGATAGATGGGCTATTTTCATATATTTCTTATTTCCTACGTTTTGAATCTTTAAAGCTTAGTTTCATATCATTTTCAGTAATAATAAATTTCGGGTTTTTATTGTCCTTTAAATTTATTGAATACTTTCTTTTGTCTAAAAAAGTTGATTTTGTTTTTGTCTTTCCCGCCCATTCAACTTTCATTTTTAACCTGGGTCCTTTGGGGGATTTTATTCTATGGATTTGAACGTCACCCTCCATCTCTCCAAACCATATTTCACACCAATGATGATTTATACTCTTCCTGTACTCAACCTTTTCTTTCTCATTAAGCTTATTAAAATCTTCATCAAAAAACAAATTGGATATTCCAAATACTTCGCAATTTCCACCAACGGTAGCCGTTATTAAATCCTCGTTGTATTGACCACCAGAACGTCCACATTCACAAATTCTCCACCGTGTGTGAATTAATCTTACAACGTCATTGCAATGTTTACATCTAATTAGTTTCATTTCACTTTTTTATAAAAACCTACTTTATACTTTTTTTGACAATCTAAACAATAATTATCTCCATTAATTATACACCAACAATCTATTGCGCATGCAAGTTGTGTCTCTTTTAAACATTTGTCACATTTTATATAATCAATTACAATAGTTGTAGTTATTTTTTTTTTATATATATTGCTCATGTTAATATTCTTGACATTTTATAAATAAAATCTATTTTTTTTCTTTTCTTTAAAAGCTCTGTTATTGCTTGTGAACCATTTTGCTCATAATAGTGAGAAATATCCCCCAAACCTTTTAAATCTACGAAATAAACATCCAATTCTAAAGAAGAAAGTTGCTCATATATTTCATAACTATCTTTAAACGCATCTTCATCCAGGCAAATGATAACAGTTGCATTGTGCTCAATGAGTTTAGAAATCAACAACCATGATGGGGTTTTTCCAAGCATGGGGATTGAATTCGGTATTCTAAACATATCAAAGACGCCTTCAACTAAGTAGATTGGCAAGTCCCAGTTTATGTTTTTTTCATTAAAAATTATATCATATTTTTCTGGAACATTTTTATCTGGAAATGCCTTTTGGTCTGGTTTATAATATGGGGGCTTTACTTTTTTTAAGAAAGCTCTGGCCTCAAAATAATTAATGCTACTATGTTCATTGAAGGATGGGATTATTATTCTGTTCCGATAAGCCCCCACCTCTGTATATCCTATTTTATGTTCTATAAGTTGATTTGATGATAGTTTTCTTTCTTTCGTGACATAATCATACGCCAATTTGTGCATTGGGGTTTTTATGGACGATGTAATCGGTACATATCCGTCTGGAAGAGGACATGTTATAAGATTGTGATTTACTGTGTTTCTGCGGAAAACATTGATGAAATTGCCAGTATACGTTGGCATTATAAGCTTCAGTCTTTTATTATCTTCTGATGAACCATATTTATAAACCAACTTGTGAATAATACCGCTATCTTTACACTTCCAACATTTGTATATATTTTCCTCAGAATTAAAAGCTAGATTAAATTTATTCACATCATTCTTACAGTCATGGCTTGGACAGTTGAATTCCCACTGTTTCCTTGACTCCAAATCGCTTGAAGTCTTTGGTTCGCCAAGGAAATTTTTAAGAATAGATAATATTATAAATTTTTCATCTTCCATATGTGCAAATATAACATTAATTAGGGATATATCAAAGAAAATGTGTAAAAACAAAAAACTCCCAAAATATATCTGGGAGTTTTTCAAATTAGTCGTGTGATTTCCTTATTTTTTTACAACAGGAGTTTTGACATCTTTCACTTCTTTCACCTTTGGGCAAGTAGTATCCATTTTACATGTATCTACTTTTGCTGTACTGTCAGCACAAACCGTTGTTGAATCTGTTTTAGCGTCTTTTTTTGTTTCTCCTGAATTACAAGAAACCAATGCAATTGCTGCGATTGCGAACAATAATGTAATCAATTTTTTCATTTTGTGTATAATTTTTTTAAGTTAAGTTGACCATAAATATAATAAAAAAAAACAAATAAACAAAAATAAATTAAGAAATTTTATTTTTTTGTATTTCCATCATTTTAATGAAACACCTGCCAACTATGTATGAATCAGCCATATCGTAATTTTCCACCAAAAGTTTCCTACTCTTTACTCCGTATTTCCAATTAATCTGAGGCTCCATTTCTACAACCTTTTCCCAAATTTGATGCTTCGTAGATGCTCCATCCTTTGTGATTTTCATTCCTGGAAGTACCGTGGACCTTGCGTTGTTTACGTTATAGTAAATTGGCTCTATTTTAAAGTGCCCATATAAAAAAGAACTAACCATTCCATTGAAAAAATTCAAGACGGCAATTGTGTGGGCACTTGAATATTTTCCCTTAAATTTTTGTAAAGGTTCTTCTATGGCTATAGATGTGACTTCAAATTTTAACAAATGAGAAATTTTTTCTTTGAATTCTCCGAGCTTTTCAAACAAACTGTGCTTATCGTTAAAACTTACGTAATCCAACTCTATCAAAGTGTTTTTTTCATTAAACACCGAGTATCCTATACAACTGCTGCTTATATCCAGGGACAATAACATTTTTTTATTTTTAGTTTAACTGAAATATATAAAAATTAAAAACATAAATCAATAGATAAAACAAAAGGGGGCTTTTAATCCCCCCTTTAAACATTTCTTTTTAAAAATTAAATATCAATTTCCAAATTAAAAGTTATAAGTCCATCGTATGTTTTTTCTACTGGTCTGTCTAATTTTGCCACCGCAATTAATTGTGCGTGGACGTTGTATAAACCAACTTGTGTAACAAAAATTGAGTCAAAATTTGTTGTGTGATTGGTAATTTCAGCCAAGTTCCTTGACAATGGCCATGATGGATTCTTAGATATAAAGAATTGTCCTGGCATAGCAATACAAACAACAGAAGTTAAATATCTTATGCTAATATCATCATAAGTTAAAGTTGATGCTGGTGTTGTGCCTGTAAACACAATTCTTGATGTTCCGCTTGTTGCTCCTGCGTTTGACCCGTTTATAATATTTTCTCCAGCATTCGTGGCCCCATAACCACCTTCATAGATTGTACTTCCAGAAACCCATGGGATACTGTTGACAATTGACGGATGTGTTAAAATGATAAATCCTTTATCCAAGCAGACAAATCCAACTGGTATATCATAATTATATCCAAGTGACACATCTAGGCTGGTTGCCTTTGGATATGCCTGATTTACTGATACGGCTAGATTTACCGTAGACCAAGGTCTAAGGTCTGTGTTATAATCTACGGTTTTTATTTCTGGATATGCAACCGCAGAAGGCCTATCTCTAAAATCAACAGTTGGTTCCCATGTTGTAATGCTACTACGGTTTACATGTGCATATTCTGTGGTTCCACTGTATGGTTTGTTTACATCGTCAGAAAACAAAAATGCCACATTGTTAGGACCAAAATATTGGATGGGGGAGTCTGATATTTTCGAAGTTCTTAATCTATCAGAATAAAAACTAGAAACTATTGTTTTCCCGCTATTTCCCCATTGAGGAACGACAATTTTAATTGACCTTCCATCGATATATTCACTATAATCATTTTCACTAATTGAAATCACCACGATTCTGTTAACGTTCAGTTGAAATAATTGTGGATTGGCTTTTGTAATAGTATCTCCACTATAAAAAACTGTGTTTGATGCCTTATGGGGCATGTTAAACGATGAAAAATAGTGCGCATATTTAGAATTGGTGTCCGTTCTATCTGCTAAAGTATATGCTATTTCTGACCCCGATAAGCTTTTCCTCGTCGTAACTTCTTTTCTTATAGCGGTTGATGAGTTTACTTGTACTTTGTTAATTTCTGCCATTATATTATATTTTTATTTATTATAAAAGTTTTTTCTATGTAGCCTTTATTACGTTGTCTTTCCACCAATACCAGTTGGGCTTTCTCTACTTAACGAAGGTTGCGAAGGTGCCTGGCCTGGATAAAAGTTAAAATTAAATGAAAAAGTAGATGCTTTACTTACAGTTCCACTTACACTTCCCCAATAACTAAAAGTATAATCAACTTTTTGAATTGCTTCGGTAGATGAAAAGGTTTTTGTCATATTTGTATTTGGCACTGCACTGGGAACTTTAGGGGTGTTGTTGTTTGGTAGTGTACTTGCATATGAAACAAAAGCATCAATAAATTCCTGTGGAACACCAGTAAGATAATCTTTATATCCTGTAAAATAAGTAGCATCAGCTTTACATGGCACACAATATACCATGTTATAATATTGTGGGCTTCCATCGTCTGGCGCATAAAATTTAAGTGCATATACGCTATTGGGAATTGGAAGGTAATAAATTCCAGATTGTGGACCATCACACTCCTGCAAGCCAACAAAATTTGGTTTTATATAATATTTTTCAACAATTATATTGTTGTTATTTATAACCCCACCATAAGTTATAAGTTTTATTTTCCCAGCAATTGTTGACTTGCTTGGATGCTGGTTCTCTACTTTAGATGTAGACGTTCTGTTCCCACTATCTATTTGAATTTTGTCCAAAGTAGTTCCAAGTGTTGATGCTATTTTTTCTGCATTTACCTTGCCAAGTGCGTCCGTTGTTATTTTGGTTGTTGCTGCCATGTTTTTATTTAATTAAATTAAAGTTTATTCAGTAGATGTAGGTATGGTAGTTAAATCTATTGTAGATATATCTTCTGCTGCGTCTGTTCCTAAAATAATAGGTGAATCTATAACTATAGGACCCGAAGGTGTTAGCCCACCAATTCCATCAATTTGGCCATTGGCAGAAATTAGATTATCTTCTTCTTTTACTATTGTGCCTTTTATACAGTCATCATTTTTTCCAGAAACATTTGAAATGTCTCCTGTTTGAAATGGGTAAGAAGAGCTTATATCGTAATTATAATCTGGGTCAGACATGGAGAAATATACTATTTTAAAAGCATCTATTGTTCCTCCAAGCCCATCTGATGTAAACCTGTTATTTGTAATTGGGTCAAACAAATATTTTCTTCCTAAATCCGTTAAATATGCCACTGCATAAATTGTATCTGATGATAAAACGTGTCCCATAATTTTTTTTTTATAAATATATTAAAAATCTTTTTTAAAAATCTAACTCTAATTGAAATGCTAAATATCTTGATTCATTCTTTTTTATTGGGTATGCTGGTTTTGCAACTGCCACAAGTTCATTGTTTGAATTTAGCACACCTATTTCTGTGATAAAAGTACTGTCATCATACAACTCGTCAAAAGATTCATTGTTTGATGAGTTATATTCATCATTTCTTGCATATATTGTAATTATAGTTTTATACACACTTGCTTTTATCCCTGTCGTTAAATTCCCGTAGAAGAAAGATTCGTCTCCAAAAGTTAAACCACTAGAAAATAAAGAGTCTACATTAGATGTGAATGCTGAAAACCTTCCGCTTAGTGCGTAAGTTGTTCCTGAATCATAATCTGCCTGTGTAATGCTGAAAACATGACTTTGTAAATCTGATGGACTTATTGTTCCCGTGCCACCAGTATATATTCCATTTCCAACTCCATTAGAAATTAATTTCCAATTATATGTTGGCAAATCTCCAACCAAAGTGCTTGCGGATGTAACAATCTCTTGAACAAGTATTTGTACTGAATTTGCGTTCCAACCAGTTCCTGTAAGCCCAGACAAGTTTGTATCGCTTCTTAAGTATGGGAAAGAAAGCGCTGGGAAACTAGCTCTTAAGATGGATGGCAATCCAGTAACAGAGTCTGTTTGTCCATCTATTCTCGTTACGTATCCACACGGAGAGCTTTGTGGATATCCATAACTAACCCCTTCTTGATATAGTGAACTAGAAGTTACATATGTTACATAATAAGAATAATCACTTTTACAAAGACCAGTTGAAGCGCCTATTGTTGATGGCATTAAATTAAGCGATAGTTCTGGTATTGTATAATTTCTATTAGATTTATATGTTAAAGCGGTTAATAATTCTTGGTCTGTTATAATAATTATTTTAAGTTTATGATAAACTCTTCCGACAATCAAAGATGTGCTTGAAATTCCGTCCCTTAAATCTCTGTAATAAGTTTCAGAAACAGTGTCAAAAGTATCATCTCCATATAAATCATATAGAGTAATTCCATAATTCATTTCTTCTCCCAATGTTGTTGTGAAATTTTTATGCCACATTATATTTGGAATCTCTAATTTAACCGTTCCAGGCACAAACTGCTCTGCATATGTATTTCCAGAATATTTATTAGTATAGTGAATTACTCCAAAAGTTTTTGTTTCGTTATAGAATCCCAAATATTGTTTGGTGCCATTAAACTCAATAGAGCCATATGTTGTATAACCACTATCTGAAATTGCAGTCCCTTCTATCGAAGATGTTCTTATTATATTCATGTTCCAGACTCCACAATTGACCGTGGCCGCAGACCCGTAGTAAGTTTCTATTCCATTGTATGGGTAAAAATAAGCTTGGATTTTTTGTTGAGAGGCTGCTATAAAAGGATATCCAAAAAATGGAACACTTCTGTCTAAGTCCAAAGTAAAACCAGTTCTACCTTGTACTCTGTACCACAATGAAACATTTGGTCTTCCGCTGTATACAAACGCCGTACTATTTGTTATTGCACTATATTGTGGTGGTTCCCAAGGAATATACACCAAATCTCCTGTTTTCGCAGAGTAGCCTCCAGCTGAAAAAGTAATTTCCGTAGTTCCAAATGGAGCTCTTTGTGAGTAATCTATTTGTGCGACCCCAATACATGGACCGTCACTGATAGTAGCTCCAGTTTTTATTGACCAATTGTTAGAACTTCCAGAAAAAAAGCCAGCCGAACTTGTCATTGCAGAAACAATCTGTCTTGCACTGGTTAAACTTTGTGTGCTTATTACAAGACCATCAGCACCATTAAAGCTTGTGTTGCCGCTATAGGGAAAAATTGGGTGGTCATCCTTTGGTGCTAGAATCCTATTTTGACAAATATCATAATAATTTCTAGCTATTCCATAATTAACTTCCCTATCAGAAAAAACTATTTTATTAAAAGTTAATGCTCCCAATGATAACAATCTTCTTCCTGTATCGGTAAGCTTAATGTTTATAAAATTTGAAGGTTCTTGAACTATATAACTCATTTTTCTTATTTTCCTATAAATAATCAATAAAAAAATATTTAAACTTTTTGAAAAAATAAATAGTTAACCATTAAAAACCTTTTTTGATTTGTTTTTAAATCTTTTTTGTTAATATTTATAAAAAACAAATTTTAAATGCCTATTTTTGACACAATACCGAATTCTGCAACTACACTATCTGTAAATTATAGACCAGGACAAAACAAAAGACTGTTTTCCTCAAAGTCTGAGGCCATATTTTCTTTTGGTGATTTTACAATAGAAAACAACTATACTTTAAATCAGTTAACGGGGTATACACGTAGTTCTCAGTTTGGTACTTTTGACAATTTACAAACCTTAAGTGCCGCAAATTTTTCTAATGACAGCTTTACGTTTTCCGTACAACACAATGAATTAAACTTACCAAAAAGGAATCCAAAATCGCATGCTTATTTTTCTTCCTTTTATACAAATGTGGCAACATCAATCAATACTATAATAGAAAACTTCCCATATGCTATTTTATCACATAATGGTGGGAACACAAATATATTTGATTATACGGAATATTTTAATGGAATAACATTACAAAAAACTTCTTCTTTTAAAATACCAGTATCTGGATTAACGAACCAGGGAAATATTGCATTAGCTTCTGGGAACACAGAGGAAACATATAGTTTATCTTATGAATACGATGAGTTTTGTATACAATTAAGTGCAACAACAAGTGCAAAAACAGAGGTTTTTACAATAAAAGACTATTCGTTTTCTGGAACATATCTGTATTTTGAAGTTTATGGGTTTTTAATGAGTAGTGGTACTGCTACCTATGAAAACGCTCTCTATATAAGACCTACTAAAGAGAGAATGTTTAACTACAATGACTCTATAACTGCGCTAGAGACACAATTGTTAAATGAAGGAATATTTTTAATTCCAGCAATTGATACCACGGCAGACGACTCTTTTGAGAAAACATTTACATGGCCTAGAACCATAGATGGGTTTTCTCCAGACTCATATGGAACTGATTTCGAGGATTATAAAGAAAATATATTGGCTGCAGCTGAAAAGGTTGACCAAGAAAAGACAGATATTTTTATAAAAACAGTAATTCCAGAAAATTATACGGAATTAGATTCTGATAATGAAATTTATAGAACTATAATACAAACATATGCTTATGAATTTGATAAGCTTAAGAATTATATAGATGCAATGGCGTATGCTCATAGCATTGAATATAATAATGAAGAAACAGTGCCAAAAAAATTCTTAACGAAATTAGGTTCTCTCTTGGGGTGGAAATTGTCGGAAGGATTCAGTGAACTAGACTTGTTTGATTATTTAACATCTGACTTAGACGAAAACTCTAATTCATTTTCCTATTTTAATCTTGAAATTTGGAGGAGAATTTTAATCAACCTCGTTTGGTTATATAAGAAAAAGGGAACAAGAGATGCTATAATGTTTATTTTTAGACTTATTGGAGCTCCAGATTCTTTAATAAAGTTTGATGAGTTTGTATATGATATTGCTAAAACCACACCAATATTAACAGGGAAAGTAGACACTGATGGTTATATTAATTATGCGACCAGTGATTTTATATTTCAAGAGGGTGGAGATGGTAGAGGAAATGGGGATGCGTATATTAATCAGTGGAGACCAGAGTTTGACCCAGTTATGAGGGTTGATAATAATAAAATACAAACTGGAGATACCACTGGTGGGACAAGAAGTATTGTAAACACAAAAGAAATAGACCTTGCCTTTTCTCCAGCACAAGCAATAGAAACAGATGTTTGGGAATTCTATCAACAAAGCGGTGCGTGTTGCCAAGGACAAGTTGGATGTACTCCAGCTCTTTCTTTAAGTTGTTTAACGGTGCCATCTGAATATCTTTCCTTTACTTGTGATGATGCATGCCCAGTAAACATAACTGCTATGACTTTAAATCAGTATATAGATTATGTTTATACTAATTCTATTGACCCAACAAATAGGAAAACCAACGCACAATGTCATACAACATGGAGTTATCCAGAATTAAAAAATATATATTTAACCTATTATTATGCAACATGTCCTCCAGACAATCACCATTTGACTATGTGCAGACTGGAGTCATATCTTCAATTGCTTGAAATGCAAATGGGAGATTATATATTACAATTAATACCTGCTACTACAATCTTTGACGATTCCGTCGCTTCTCTATATAAGAATACAGTTTTTCACAGGCAAAGATTTGTTTATAAAGAAGGAGTCGATAAGGGGTCTATGTTTAGAAGAAATTTTCCTGATGAAATTCAACCAGGGGTTGGATATTCTTTTGTGAATACAGCTACAATATGTGTTTTTGCTGGGCACAGCAACCTGTCTAGCGGAGCTTTAGATATAACGGGCAATTCCTGGAGGGTCGAAAAGAATATTCCAGCGGGAAATATTTGTCCTTCTGCAAAAAACATTGCCAACAAAACTTCTGGTAGAAAAATTGACACTATCACAACAAAGAGTGGTGCATTGAGCCCAATTAAAGTGACCTGCAGCATAAATAAAAACAAGTTATCGACAGGAATTGATGCTGTAAATATATCTAATGTTGAGGTAAACGAAATGTCGCAAAATTTAATAAGTGAAGAAATATTTGATTTTTAAAATTTAGAAGATGCCATTAATATATGACTCAAATAGTAGAATTTTTATAAAACAGGACTATCAAAAGCATTCTGGGAAAGCATCATGTAGTTCGGAAAGTGCAGTAGAAGCATTTCACACAAATCATTTTGTTAGTGCTGAACAATTTAATGCAACGCTTTTTGCATTCGATACTCCTTCATACTATACAAAGGGAGGTACCTTAAATTATTATAGCCAAGATTATTGGTCTGTTTACACAAACATATCTCGTCCATATATTAAATTTGTATTTACAGCCAATACAAAAAGTTTTGGAACTGGAACAACAATAAAGCATGATGTTTATAAAATCCCTTATAAAGATTACAAAAAATATACAGATGAATTAAATAAAAAAGCTGAACAAAACAGTGAGGATTGTAAAATTCAATCTATTGAAGAGGCTAGTGTTGTCGGTGATGCTGCTACTGCAACTACAAAAAGGATAACATTAACCAGCAATAGAGATAGTGTGGCATCCAAAGTTTTTCCACAAACAGTTTCTTGCGCTGATTCACAAGTTTCAAAACAATATAGTGGAATAGAAAGTTTATTAATCAATCCCATTTTAACAGTTACAGCAACTACTTCTGGAATTTCAACTAGTGTTTATGATTTGTTTTTAGAAGAATATCAAAAAAAGTTTGGAGGATACCAATATCAATTATTTGAGGATTATGCTCAATATTTTATAACAACACAGTTTGAATTTAGCAGAGAACAGGCGGTGGGATTAGATGAGTTTTATCAATTGGATGATGATAAAAATCTGGTTTCAATTGAATACCAACAATACTATGAGGAGATTACTCCAACCAATAGTCACACAATAACTGGTGGAACATTTTCTGGTATCACTGTCCATGGAAATTTCTTTACATATTTTTTAATTCCAAACAAGCCAAAATGGGAAAGTCCATATGTAACAGGTTCTCTTAATACTTTTGCCCCAACATTCTTTTGGTCTAACACTGATGATGGAGATAGTTATTTGCTTCAGGTTGTTTATGAATCTGGAGATTGCCAATCATTTAGTGGCACCGTATATTCTTATCCAATAGAAAAGGACAAAACGAATTTAAGCACTAATGAAATATTAAACTCACCTTCTGGGGATTGGTCAATAACACAAGAAACAACAGATGTGGTAAGACAATATTCTGTGCCCTTAAAAGTTGGTAAAGACTTTTGGTATAGAATTGCAAACGTTAAAGAATTGGTAAATATATTTGGTGTAAAACAAAAGGTATACACATTTTCAGATATAAGTGCTGCCACGATTACCTCAACTTCATATAGGTCTAAAGTTTATGTTCAAGCAGATAGCTCACACATGGAGGATATTTCGGAAATGATTTATCCAGAATACCTAGATGATATTGTTCAGAGTCAATACACTTTAAGTGGAAGTGTTTCTGGAAGTGTCGTAACAGGAGCTACAATGCAATTGGTTTATCCAAATGGAAATTACGAAACCAAACTGACAGATTCTGTGGGTAATTTCTACTATACAGAATTGGAAGGAGGGATACATACATTAAACACATTCTATAGGGGCTATTTGCAAGACACTAGAACTATAAATATAACTGCGAATACTGTATGTGATGTAATTTATCTTAAATTAATTTGGGGAAATAGATGGGATACATGGGGAGCAATGGGAGATAAAGTTTTTGGTATAGATTAATTTTGTTTAACTATTTATAAAAAAAAATAAAAAATGAATGGAGAATTAATATTAAGTGCAAGTTCCTTAAATGTGGGAAGGGCAGCCATAAATTATGCATTTAGTGGTGAAGCATCTTTTAATACATTAAGTGCGCAAACAATGGTGTCTGGTTCCACAAATCTATATGATATATTTGATGTAAAGGGTAGTGAAGATGTAACAAGAGTTCAACCAGGAACAAATATATATACTGCGGGAACAGACAACAATCCATCTGTGAATATGTCTGCGGCCACATTGGATTCACTAACAGTAAGTGGAGCAACGTCACTTGGAACATTAAGCGCTACTACTACCATTTATTCTGCCAACACAGACCTATCTAGCATCTTTGTTGGAGGAAGTGGTACAACAGATTATGTTGCAATATGGAAAGATTCAAAAAACTTAAAAGGAGCTTCTGGTTTTACCGCAACAGTTCTTTCTGTACCTCCAGCAATGGCTGGGAAGACACTAGTTTATATAAATGGAGAGATAAGCGCTGGAACAATTTATTCTGCAACTACAAATTTGTATGACATATTTGAGCCCAAATCAACCACAGCTCCAGAAACATTTCAAACTCTTACAGACGCTGCAACTATTGTTTGGGGATATGATTTAGGGCGTAATGCAAAAGTTACACTTGGCGGAGATAGAGATTTAAAAATAACAGGACTTACGGACGGGGCTTGTGGAACACTAATAGTAGTTCAAAGCGTTACTGGAAACAATAAATTATTTTTAACTGGGACAACAGGTGTTACAAATAAATTTATAAGTGGCGGAGGTGGAGTTGTTATTTTGACTTCTACTGGTTCAGCGGAAGATATACTTTCCTTTGTTTATCACAATTCGACAAATATTTTATATTGGAATATTGGTTACAATTATACTGGACCATAACTTATTAATTATTGATGTGTCTCTTTTACTATTAGAAAAAAGCCCCAAACTCTGGGGCTTTTTTATTGTGATAAATCGTTGAAGTTTTGATTGTAGTTGATAATTGCCCTTTCTTCTTTATAATCAACATTTCCATATTCAAATTGTTTCTTCCTTGTTAATAAATTATATTGTTTATAAAGATTATTATTTTCATCGAATATGGAAAATAGTCCAGTTTCCATATCTCTCGTAGAGTTTCCAAATACACCATAACTTAAAGTCTTAACTGTTTGGTCGACCATTTCTATTTCTAACATAACTGGGTCAAAGAATGTGTTAGAAATAAGTATTTTTTGGCCAGCCTTTCCAAGGTCTGCCCTTGCAGTATTCGATATTAAACTAACTTCATCTGGAGTTAAAGTAAGAAATAATGAGGCGCCATTGTCATTTAAAGTATAACTTGTCGTTGAACCCTGAATTGATTGTGTTGTGTTTTGTGCTGGGCTCACAGGGTCACTACCAGTAATGATTTTATGAAAGTTCTTTATTTTTATTCCATTGTCATCGAAATATTCCACTTGATATCCGATTAAGCTTCCAGTTCCCTGAAATTGTAATTTCGGGATAACGATTCCCTTTCTTGAAATTTGAATTTCTTCGCTTGTTTCTGTTACAATAAAAGAACAGTCTATAATATTTGTCTCAAATGTCTTTGGTTTTATCAAAACAACATAAAATCCAAGGTCGCTAAAAATTGATGCTGGTAGTTTTAATTTATATGCTCCATCCGCACCAAACATTTTTGTAAAATCACTGTTAGATATATTAGAAAACAATGGTCTTAATTGATTGTCGGTGACGGTTTCTCTGTTTGGGGAATATGCATAAAGCACATCAACATCATTGTAGTCACAATCGCAAAGCTTTTTTGTCCCGTATATTCCTATTGCCATAATTGAAATTTTTTTAAATATATAACTTTTTTATAAATAATTTGAAATTTTAATATCACATTTCTCCTATTATTACATCAGGTAACGCCACATCAATTGTGTCTCCAGTTAATAAATGAGACACATTGAAGTTTATTGCTATAGCATTAAAATGAGTATCTGACCAATATGTATTTTCATTTGTTACAAAATTGGGGTCAATAAAGCACTGAATTAATGAAGGTGTTGCTGCCGATAAAGTAGTTGACGTGGGGGTTGAAGGTGTTGTGTCGCTTCCTATAACTTTTACAAAAGAGCTGTCAACACTTTTTATATTTGTCTGAGTTGCCGTTTTCAAAAAGTCATAATTTGTTATTAAATCTGCTGGGTTTTGAGAAAATATTACCCCACTATTAATGGTTTTATAAATAACATTTTCACATGCGTCAAAAGCCATTCTGGCTGTTTGTGTAAATCTTTTCATCAAAAGAACGTTTATAAAATAATATTCACCTTTTGTTGGAACGTCTACATATCTTTCTTCTGTGTTGTTATTTCTTTCTCCTCTATATATATCTAAAGTTGCAGCAGTAAAGGGAGCTTTTGCTGGAGAATATGCTGCAATACTCGGAGTCATGCTTGACCAAAAGTAATAATTATGAAAAATGTTTTGTGTGATATATTCATACCCACTTCCATCCATTAATTGATTTCTAACAGCATTGTTAAAAACATCTGGGTTGACTGAATATTCAGAGTTAATTCCTCTTAAGATTGAGGTATTATAAAAATTATTAAAAGAGTCTGCTAGTTTTTCATCGTCATAATAAATCGCCTTAAATTGTGCTGTGGGAATAAAGTCGTTTGATAATGGGTTGAGCATTAATGCATAATTCATTATTGAGGAAGATGATAAAAACGAATAATAAGCTTTGACAACCTTTTGGTTGTTTTCGTTTGAGAGGAAAGACCTTATATTCGAAAAATCGACTATTTTATCCTGCTGGCCAGACTCATTTAAATAATAATTGTTCACATATTGCAAATCACTCTGAACTGAAGATGTTGTGCTTCCAGTAAAGAATCTGTTTTTTAATATGTCGTGAGTTTGTTCCATTGTTATTTATTTATAGATATTGGGAAAAAATAAGCTTTTGAAACTGCGCTCTCTTTTTTGGGTTGTAATTTTTCCAATTTTTCCAGTCCATTTTCTTGTTTTTTTTCTCCTGTGATTTCATTTACAGTGGTAGTTACGTCATTTATAAGCACATTGTATCCTAATTCATTAAACCATGATTTTACGTCCGCAGTTGACGCTGTTGATAAATAACTGTATTGATTTTTTAAATAATTTATCATGACAGGAGTTAAGTCATTTTCATTATTAACTTTAATTCTTTTAACCGTGTCAAAAAACCCGAAGTCAATATAATATGGATTAATTGTCTGATTTTTGATTTTGAATATTTTTTCATCCCTTTTTACATCAACGTATTCAAAAATTTCACATGTTTTTGTTAAAAAAACATTTATATAATACGCTTCTTCAAGGTGAAGTATATCAACATCTTCAAATTCACGCTTGAGGAATATTTGTTTTTTTATGTAGTTTTGATTTAAGTTCATGATTTTATATATAAACTATTCCTGAATAATATGCGTATATTGTCATATCTGATGTTATGTTAAAATTGGCTGTTGATGGGTCGTATATTGGTGTCGCTCCTGGGTCTACAGATGTTCCAACATTAACAGTTAAGTGACTGAAATAATAATCGCCCATAAATCCATTGTTATTTCCATTAAAGGCAGGCGGCAATGCATCAAAGCTTATTAAAGAGTTTTTATCAACCAATAAATCTATAGAAGAACTCTGTACTGCTCCGTTGTTTATTTGTACTCCATAAGAAGATGGTGGAGAAAAGACGACACTGTTAAAAGACGAATAGATTTGTGATGAGCTTTGTCCTTGACTATTTTCTGCGAACGCTTCAATTTCAAACACTATTTTTAATTTCATTTTCCTCTCAAATCCCGCAATTATAGTTTTTGGAATATCCATCAGTACATCTATGCTTGTATCTGGGTTTCCATTAACTATTGCTCCATTATATGTAAATCCTGTAAAATTATAATCAGGTATTGGTGTTGCTTTAATGTTAACAATTTGTGTTTGGAAATACATATTTCCTACAGATTGTGGATTTAGATTTACTACCCCACAACTGTCTGGAACAATTTCTATGGTGAGCTTATTTACTGGTGTTGGTAATGGACATGAAAATATATCATAAATATCAGGAACTTCATTTGTTCCTGAGTTTGATTGAATATTTCCAGTTGGGGCTCCATTTTGTTCATATACTTCTATTATTGTATTATAATGTAAAACCCCAGTGTTCTCAATGGCACCAGTGTTTCCATTAAATCCCTGTATACAAGTTGTATCACTTGGATTACCAATCCATTTGGTGTTTAAATTTATAAAATACAAATTCTTTTTAACCCAATGTTTGTTATAAAAGAAATCAAAATCATTATTAATTTGAGCAACATTTCCATCACAATCTGTTACTGCTTCATTTAATCCATATTTTAACTGCTCTACTATCTTCTCCCCAGTTTGACTTATAGTTAAAGTTGTAAAAATTAATTGTTGACTGTCCGTGTATTCGTAACCACTATTGGAATCTCTCATTTTTAAATATACTGAGCATCCAGTAAATGTGGTGGGGATATTGTCGATGGTATATTTTCCTCTAATTTTATTATATATATTTCTGAATTGCATATTATTATTAACTATATGTTGAGAATATGCAGTACACAGATAGTCTTCAGAAGATAAAGTTTGTGCGCTTGATATCTGAGATTGATAAACGTCTATTCTTATATTGTCACAGTCAAACATATATGAATCTATTATTCCATATATAACAAAGCTTCTACTTTCATTTCTTTGTTTATCATAAAATTTAGTTAAATCAAAAATGTTATCGTATTTATACGGAATAATCTCCTTGTTGTCTTTTGATAGATTTATGTCAATATAAAAATCTTCGACAGTCCTTGATAAGATGTCCTCGCTACCTAATAATATTTTTTTTCTTTCGTCCATGTCTAAATATTATTAATATCCACAACTTGCCATCTGACACGCTCTAGTACTCCAGAATGGGTCCCAATTTGTTGCTGCCGCAACTGTTGCTAGTGGCGTATAAGCATATCCGTTATTTGGGTTAAGTCGAGGAGTCTTTGACCAATAAAACTCCATCGCTCCACCAGAATTTAATCTATTCGTTGCACCAACAGTTCCCCAAGAAAATGTACTTCCATCTGGATTTTGTCTCATTTCAAGCCTATCTCCAGGATTAAAATACATACCATTAATGCTTGGACAATCTCCGTCGTAATGTTCAATATCGTTACTTATTGGGTATCCATTATTTCCATCCCTTTCATAGTATTTAATATTGGCTGCTTTCCATATTGTATTAGCATAAAATGTATTTCCATATTGGTAGTCGGAAGCATCAAACAAACAATTTGTATTGCATTTGTCGTTAATGGTTAAATTAACAACCTTTTGTCCGCTAGAGAATCCATGCCAGGATGCACTTGTGGTAAACTTCAAAGATGTTTTTAAATATTTGTTTGTATTTTGGTCCCACGTATGGTTTCCTTGTGCTATGAACTCAAATGATGCAAAATTAGTTCGTATTGCACCAGCAGTGTTTATTACACCATATTCAAATTGTATACTTTCACCAACATCTAAGCTACTTGATATTAAATTACTGTGAGAATAATCTCTGGCCTGAAATTTCATAACCTCGACACCAGTGTTTTCAACAGTTAATGTTACATGAGAGTCTCCAAAAGAAGGAAATTGGTCTGGTATCCAAAAGTTTAGTAATTTAACTGGACTTCCAGAGCTGTTTCCAGAATCGTCACTTGTAAAATACATTTCCTCTATGACAAATTTTGTGTATGTAGGTATAATTGGCTGAGGTATATCATAAGGAACTCTTCCTGAACCTTCTATTATTCTATATATATTTAATTTGTCATTAATTAAAAAGTTTGTGGTAAGCTTTCCCCCCAAGTCCATTGAAATACTCTTACTATTATTTAAAACGGAGTATGAGTTATATTGTGGAACTTTTGCTTTTAAATGCCACCAAGGTAACTCTGTTTGTTCTGCAATTGTTGAGAGACCATTTTGCCCAACGTTTGGGTGTGCATTTATATCAACCTGCTTCGGAGAAAACCCAATTAAGCCAGATGGAATTGGAACTATTCTTGGCATACTTGAGGGAAATAGATAATATCCATATCCAGCCTCTATGCGTTGAAACTCTTCCGCATTTGGTACAGTTGACGTGGCGCCCACCCCTGTTCCATTGTCTAAATTGTTACAATATCCATTTGTATAACATCCAAAATATTGGTTTTGTCCACCTAAAGTTCCTGCCCCAATTGGTTCGTATCTATACATGTCAGAATTTTGTACTCCACCAATAACATCCGTTGCAAAATCTGTATATTGTTCTACTGAATACCATGATAATCCCCAACCATTCCATCCATAATAACCATTGTTTAACCATGAACTTCCAGGCACCAAATCTCCATCTGCAAATCTTGGGGTTTCTATATATTCTCTATTTGGGTCATTATAATAATCAACGAAATTTTCAATCTTGGGTGGTTTTGGAATAGAATATGATTTTGGATAGTCTTTCGTCCAAGCCTTTTCGTAAGGAAATATGCCCAGTCCAGTGCCTTTTGCATTATATGAACTAATTGCTGGCTCGTTTATGCTTAAATCAGAAATTTTATCATATAATGAACAATGAAAATGGTCTCTATCATACCACTTCACCCCTCCTTGATTTTCTAGGGCAAGCCCAGTAGTTCTATAAAAAGACCGTTCTTTTGTCAAAAAAATCTTAAGTTGATATCCACACAACCAAGTTCCTTTTAAAAAAGTGTTTCCACTTTGTGGCTCTGCAAATTTATCTGTTTTGTAACCGTTGTTATCATATATGTTTGCAGGTAATTTAATTGCATGAAATGCATATGTATGGAACAATGCTTTATCTTTAATTTGAGAAAATTCATTTGCCCACTCCCATTGTTGTCCAGAATTTTTATCAACTATATCCTGTATCTCCACCATTTGAATTCCTTTTGATGGGTAAACCTCCAATTGTTCTTCAACAGTTAATGCAGACAACTTTTTTTTGTTGTATTTACTCATATCCCTCACTTGAACAGTTAACGGTGCTCTAGAGATTTTTCTATATGCTGCATCGTCTATGGCATATCCTTGATATGTAATTGGAGGGAATATATAGGTTGCCCATTTTCTTAAATCCAAATTAATAGATATATCAACTTCTGTATATCCTGTTTGATATGATTCTCCCCAACTTGGAACTACATCTATTGGAATTGCTCTATAAAAATAATGTGGAATAGTATCAATTGATGCGTTCTCAAAATTCGGCGGATAAGGAAAAAAGTTTAATGCAACCTCGTCCTTTGTCAATCCTTGTTTTAACAAGTCAACTTCAAAGAATAAAATCTGTGGACCGACTTCTATGTTGTGCAATATAAATTCACCGTTTTCATTAGTGTATACGACATTTGTAAATGTTGGATGAAGATTTAATCCGTCTAATGGAACTTGTGTTAAAAACTCATTGTCAAATGATGCAGATTCTGAGTTAAAATAATATGTTGCACAATCTGATGGATAAGACTCTTCAGTTGACGTAAGGGGCCTGTAGTTTAACTTCAATCTATTTCCATCTTTATCTACATCATTAGGGGTTTCAAAATCTGGAGAAGAAACAAAAATTCCAACTGGAACATTCCTTAAAGGAATTCTCAACCTGTTACCATTTTCGTCTGATATTTTTTGTATAGCTTCTAATTTTCCGAAAACAACTCCAGTTGTAGATTCTCTAATTGTATATTCACCAGATACTTTATTATATATGTTTAAAGTATCCAGAATGTCAAATGTTCTTTCGAGCTTAACGCTTGCATACAAATCGTCCAACTCAGTATCTTCAAAGAAAACATAAGATGTGGTTCCAGCTGTAAACTGAGCATCCATGGCTTCAACGAAATTACTTGTTATAGTGTCAATTGATGCTTGTGTTAGTTGTGAATCGGAAACCTGGGAGAATGTCCTTCCTGAAATATAATCAGAATCTGGGAAAAAAGACCCAAACACATAATTCATTTTTATTTCTGAATTATACCAATTCGATTGGGTGTTTCTTTTCCATAAAATAGTAGAAGGGTCACCAGTCAAAGTCACCCCATCAAAAGTGTTAAGCTCTAGGGGAACTTTTTCTGTGGAACTAATTCTCATAACAGCAGGAACTGTCGAAACAGAATAATTGTTTTCGTTAATGTCTGTATTAAAAAAATAAATAGTAGTTCCAGTTCTACTTGCTTTTATTAGAATTTCCTCTTGCATGTTATTTGCTGTTATATTCTTTTAATAAATTTTCTAATGAAATAGAACAATTTAAACTTTTAGTTAAATTTTCTTTCCAAGGTATCATTTCTAAATTACATATATTTCCAATTATTTTTGGGCAAACATTGTTTCTAAAACCAGAAGTTATAGAATATTTGTGGTCTAAATGATATGCGTTTTTATTTTTTGCGCCGCCTCTTTTTTCGTAGTTTTTTAACTCTGACAATGGTTGTTTATTAGTTTCACATCTTACTTTTTTACAATATTTTTTAAATTCTGGCAATGTTTTTTGAAACTCCTCATATGTATATCCTGTTTTTTTTAAATATATGTGGTCATATAATCCGTTTTCTTTTCTTTTTTTTCTTGTTGTCCTTACTTTTTCTTTTGTTTCTTTAGATTGTTGTATGCCAATCATTCCCTTATTTTTATTTTCAGTCCTTACAATACTAAGATTTCTTAAAATTCTTCCAATACCACTATAGGACATATTTGTTAATTTTCTCACTTGGTTTATTGATTTTCCTTCTTTATATAATTTAACAATTTCTTCTTGTAGTGGATTAATATAATTGAAGTGTCCTGCTGGTCTGATATTAATTTTGTTAGAGTGTAGAATGTTTAAAACACTTCTATGTGTACATTGTGTTATATCAGCAATTTTACGTGATGTAAGTCCTTCTTTATATAATTTTATAATTTCATCAATAGGCAATAAGGTGCCCCTTAATTTACCTTTCTTTGATTCGCTTAAATTTCTTCTTTTAAATCCGTTTCTTTTAAGAATATTTGAAATAGCAGTAGAGCTTAAATTAAATTTTAACCCAACATCTGTTGTGCTTAATTTTTGATTTAAATATAAATCTAAAATTTTGTTTTCTATATCTTTTGATGTTTTTACCATGTTAACAACTTGAATATTAAGCAATTCTACAGCGTATGTCCTTCTCAGGGTAACGCACCTCAAACATTGACACTGGCGTACTAAATATAGTATTGTCTATAAATTCTATTTGTGTTTTATAAACACCTTGTACCAAATCTTCTGTTCCTTGTCCAGTGGCTTGTGAGCACAAAATTGAAGAATATAATCCTCCTTCCATATTGTAAAACCTAATATCTACAACATTAATAACCCCAGGCACCTCTCTTAAAATATCTGTTAATTGTGAAACATATATATGTTGATTCATTTGCCAGTTATCAATATTAAAAAAATCTTTAATTTTTAAAATTGCATTCAACTTTATTTCACTTCCATTATATGTCTTATCTGTAAGTAAATCTGCTTGTATTTCCAGATTCACAAATTTTCCATCATTAATTTCTACAAAATCATTAATCATTCTATATGGAAGAAGATACTCGGCCAAATTTCTTTTTACCTCTCCAGTGGAGACCGTGTTAAGCTTGTCGTTTGCATCTTTCGTTAAAAAATATAAAATAACCTTATTGTCATTTACCTCTCCGTGGATTCTGAATGGAGCCCCAAACTTTCCAGGGATTTGATATGCTCTCGAAATATAATCCTCAAGTGTTACACATCTATCTTGAGACGCAAAATTTGATGCTATAAAATTCTTTATTTCACTAACCGTTGGCAATCCCCTGCCTCCTATTGCTGGTATTGGGTTAGTTGCTCTAATAGATGATAATACTGTTTGGTTTATGTTTGCATCTGAACCTAAGATTACTCCAGTTACATTTCCAACAGATTGTAACACATTTGAACCGACATTACTTAAAGAGCCGCCACCAATTCTATATTTTATATATATTGTTGAATTCCCTGGAACCATTACTCCCAATGCTGGGTTTAACAGTAGTGAAGACACATTTAGGCTTGTGTTTAGATTGCAACAACTAACGTTTGTAAGTCCTTGTAAATATTCTTCATATGAATCGTAATTTTCAGACCCCCCACCAAAAGTTAGTTTACAAGTTCCATCAGACATAAACTCTTTAATAAATCTTTTAGAAACTTGCAAATATTTTCCTATTTTTACTCCATTAACACTTGGTTCATTATCGTCTTCCACAAAAATTCTATCCGTTGCCAAATAATCAACTTCCCAATATCTTTTGTCGTTATCGTGATAATCTTCATAAGTTGGGGTTTTGCTTAATCCAACTCCAGTTTCTACTATTACATCAACTATTTCCAACACATTGTTTTCTGGTAACGTAACCTGCATAAATGGTTTTTCATTTCCAGATACAACTTCTACTTTTAAAACTCTAGTAATTCCTGCTTTTACTAATTCTCTTTTAAGAATTCTATATTTTATAAGGTCTTGATTTCCGTTTAATACTGGCTGAACGGTTCTGTTTGCTTTCCCGTCCTCACTGAAATCACTTGAAAAGTCCACTTCATTGACGGTCTCAAAAGTTTGACCACCCCCTCCAATTTGAAGTCCTGGCCTTAAAACTGGTGTATAATTATAATCTGGACCATCTGTGGTTGTTGGAACTTCTACAATTATATCTACAATGGTGAGTGCTGGTCTAACTCCAGGGACTTTAAAACCCATGGTTTTCGCCATTCTATATACAGCACTTCTTTGCTGCACCCCGTCTAAGAAAAGTTCGTTATATTTCTTGTCAATGGAGTATGAAAGTAAATCTCCAACATAAGCATTTAAATCTAAGAGAGCCATACCTGGTGATGCAACGTTAAAATCTTGCCATTGCTCTGGGTAAAAAGCTTTTAGATAATTAATTAAATCTGTTCTTATAGTTTGGAAATCACTACTTAAATAGTTAACCTGTTGGGTACCTACTGCTGATTGAGTAAATTGTGAGTCTAAATTTAAACTGGTATTTGGCATTTTTTATTTTTTTAAGGTTGTATAACAAAACTTACTGAAACATTATCTTCTACTTTTAAATCAATTATATAATAATAAAGAGTTAAATGTAAAAGGTGCGTCTCTTCTTCAAAAACAAATTTTATTTTTCTCACATCTATTTCTGGAAAAAAATCAGCGAGCTTTTGTTTTAACTCATCTGTTAATGACGCTTCACTCAACTCATCCCACACTTCCATAATATAATCATATAACGGGGAATATAGTGCATTATTCATGACTCTTTGACCTCGTTTCATGGTTAGGAAAGAAGTTAAATTAGATTTTATAGCTTCGGTGTCTAATTGTGTATATCCAATTACACCGCCGTTATACGTTTCTTCAAATGGAAATTTTATACCTAATGATTGCATAATTTACTTTGTTTAAATATAAATATTCCTTAAAAAAAAATAAACGTTTATATTTATGAGTAAGCATTTTGAAAAAACAATAAAATAGGATATTTATAATAAAAATAAAATGTCAGTTTTTAGAATATACCCATCAAAAAGCAATACAATTGCTGGAGGTTCATATGTCGCTTTAAATTCTGGGCAAAACGCCGTAACAGACTTGTGGTACGGCGGCGGCGGAACGGACACCGCCCCAGAAAAAAGAAACTCATACAGCAGATTTTTATGTAAATTTGATTTATCTGATTTACAAAGTAAATTTAATTGTAAAGAAATTAACGAATCTTTAGTTTCATCATATAATTTAAGGCTAACTAATTCAAAACCATCAGATTTAGCGCTTGAGGATGAATATGAATATGATGTCTTACACAAAAAGGTCGCATCCTCATTTGATTTAATTTGTTTCCCAATAAATAAAGATTGGGACGAAGGAAGAGGATATGATTTAATAAGAGAAATTTATATAGTAAAACAAAAGGGGGATTATTTAATTTCAGCAGTGTCAAATTGGAATTATGCAACAACCACAACTGCATGGGATGAATCAGGTGTATATACAAACCCAACAGCATCTACATCTTTCTATTCTACACAACATTTTGACATAGGCAATGAAGATATAAATATGGATATAACCAACATTGTAAAAAATTGGTTAAGTGGTGGGTCAGAAAACTATGGTCTCGGAATAGCTTATAGGAGAGATTATGAGCTATTAAGTACCGACACAAGATATATCTCTTCATTTTTTACAGAAAAGACGAACACGGCCTTTAAACCATGTTTAGAGGTGATTTATAACCAGGTAATACAAGACGATAGGAAACAGGTCTCAAACAATAGACCATGTAATCTGTTTTTATATACTTTTAGTGGACATAATTTCGCCAACATAACCCTTTCCGCCGTAACGGTTGATATTAAAAGGGGAAATACCAATATATATACTGGTTTGACGCCAACACAATTGTGCACTGGAACATATTATGTTAACGTTTGGATGTCTGGGGCAACAGCTGGAGAAAAGTACACAGACGTTTGGAACAATGTAAGTTTTAGCAATTATGATAATCAGAACATAGAACAAACTTTCCAAGTACAAAAGAACTATTATACAACAACCAAACCAAGTATTAATGAATATGTTCTTGAAGTGTATGGTGTTGAGCAAGGTATGATTGTGAATCAAAATGAAAAAATAAGAGTTTATTGTGATTTAAGGGTTAATTATAGCACATCACAGCCTTCCACTTCTTATTCTTTGCAGTACAGGCTGATTATGAATAGCCAATCCGAAATAATTCCGTGGACTGAAGTTAATCAGGCTGTAATTGATGATTGCAAGACAAATTATTTTGATATAGATGCCTCATGGTTGTTAAGCAATCAAACATATCAAATAAATTTTAAAATAAACGAAATGGGCACCAGCAGAGTTATGCCAGAAAGATTAGACTTAAAAATTATAAAACCATTTTAATTAATTCTGACATGATTTGATAGGATATTCTGTAGAAATCCGTCTACGGTATATTTCTTTAACTCATCCGATATTGCTGTTGACAACAAAGGTGTTGCAGGGTTATGAATATGTTCTAATAATAATCTAATTATTAAATCAAGAACCCTAACTGCCTCATCTCCAAAAACAGCTGGGTGAAGTGAATCTGAAAATGCACCAAAAGATTTTAAATCTTTGTTTATTTCAAAAGTTTTTAAATCGTCTCCCCTAAACTTTCCCCTGGGAGAGTAAATGTTAATATTTGTTGATGTCAGTGTTGCTTGTGAATATCTTTGCAACAATTGTTCATTATTGGTTGGCGGCGTTGTTGCCGATGGAGTTTTTTTTGTGTCAAAAGTTGCTGGTAAATTTTTAAACTCATCTTCGGTAGATGTAAAAACCCAAAGCTTATATTTTTGCTTTGCTTCTTTAATTTTTTCATTTAACCAATCAACAGTTTGTTTTCTTTCCACGAAAGTATTCAACTCATTTTTTAACTCAAAATTGTTTTTTAATTCTGTAACAATTATTTTACCGACAAATCGATTATTAACATCTAAACTTATGCTAACATTAATGTTGTGGGTTGGGTCTGGAGAAATTGTAGATTCCTGTGTTTGTTGGCTTGCTCTTATTTGTTTTAAATTTAAATAGGAAGGCGTCTCTTCATTTATTGTAAAATTATTTTCGTTAAGTTTCCCAGAAATTAACAAAGCCTCTCTGTTTTTTAATATCAAATCTGCATCATTTCTCCCTTGTACTGCCACGTCTGATTCTGCTGGGAAAACACTGGCGAGGTCTAAAGAGCTATTAATCTTTTTGCTTGACAAAAAATCTGTTTTGTTAAAAATTTTAGCAGAATCTTCATAGGATTGAAACTTTAACTTTAACTTTGACGAAATGATAGGTCCAATCCAATATCTAACACTAGCACTGTTTTTTGCGTTTTCCATAATCACAAAAACCATTTCCCCCACCTGTGGTCTTACGTGAAAGAACTCTGGTAAAAGCGGAATGCATAAAACCAAACTATCGTCTGATATACCCCTATCCTTCCCAGCATAATTATTAAAGTTTTCCTGATTGTTTGATGTAGATTTTCCTTGTATTTTTCCGTCATCATCAAGAGTTACAATTCTTGCCCTTATTCTGTTTTGCTCTGAATTATCATTGGTGCCATATGGAACAACAATCGCTGGATATATTGCTCTATCATTTTCTATGCTAGCGCTATAATCTCCTTGCCCAGAATTTTGAAGTGCTCTTTGTGCTAAAACATCATCTTTCATAATTAACTCTTTTTTATTTCTTCGAGAACTTTAATATATTCCATTTCAATTGCATCCATTTCCTTCAACATATCTTCAATCACTAGCTTTAGCTCAGCATGTTTATCTGCCAACTTTTGTGCACATTCTAACAATTCTTGTTTGCTTTTTTTGTTTTCCATATTAATTAGCAATCCCCACTCCTTCTTGGGCGTTTACAGTTGTTCCAATAGACACAACAGGCCCACCAGCATTTGCCCCATTTGCATTAACGGTACCTCCTGGAAATATACCTATATCAACCCTCATGTCATTTTGTATAGCATCAACAATTTCTTCACATAAAACAATAACAAATGCTTCCATTACATTTTGTGCCCCGTTTACAAGAGGACCACTTGGTAGGCCAATTTCTTTAAATCTTGATAAAATGGAATTTGCCAACACTTCTGGACTTAACCCTGGCCTTGTCTTTTGTGCTAAAATCTCATAAACAGTTAAGCTTCTGTTTATCTCAGACGTATCATTAATAAAAGTTAACAACAAATCTGCCGTTTCATCTGCCACGTTTAAATTGGGGTCTATATCTATAAATGCCATACTAAGAAATTAAATCATTGGAATACCAGATGTGTTGTTTTTAAACTGAAGCGCTTTCGTAACCTTAGACATTAGTGCAACTTGTTGTGCCGCTTTATCAATCTTCTTTTGTGCTTTTCCAGTAGGACTTGTGTTGTATTTGTCTTTCATTTTTTCAATTTTTCGTTTGGCTCTTTCTTGTGCTCTGGAAGTTATATATTTTATAATCATCTTTTTCACTTTTTCAAGAACATATGCTAAAAGAAATCCTATTACCATGTTTAAAATTAGGTTACATAGTATTGTCATTAATGTCACTTTCTTTTTTTGTGCAGTTGTTAAGCTGTCTTTTTTATATCCGCTTTGCATAATTTCGCAACTTGTGGCTGGTACATAATCCCCAACTCTTTTCCCACTAAACGGGTCAGTAGTAACCGAACCTGGGAAAACTGCATTTAACAACCCATCTGTCATCATTTGCATTGCAGCTGGAGCCATCCCTTGTGCTTCTCCAGGAACAGCGCCAATTATGCCAACAAAAAACGGACTTAATAAACAAGTTATAGAAGAAATTAAAGTTTCTAAAAGTTTTTGAGCAAAGCTTTTTGAACCAGTTTTTGAATTTGATTGACTGCTTCCTCCAGAAGTTTGTTTTTGTATTTGATTGGCGACAAGACTAAATACATTTACCATGGCCTCTTGTGGTGTTGTGGTAGTAGAGCTTGGGAATCCTGGTGGAGCATCTCTAAATAAATACATAGGGTCATCTGGTAGGCTAATTTCAACCCCTTGGCAGGTAACTTTAAATGATAAATTTCCATTTTTTATTTGCTCCATCTTTTGAAGCTTGTTATATGACAATTCTCCGTAAGTGTTGTTTGCTGGACTTGACACGCTAAAAATTTCGTCTCCTCCGCAGGAAGCTTCATCAATCAGCTCTGCCAATCTTGCATCATCATTTACTAATCCGTCTGGTCCAGAAGCTGCCTCTGGTTTTTTTGGCTTTCCAAAAAGCAGAATCATAAGCTCTTGTAGTATTCTTGTTCTTAATGCCTCTACAACCGTAGAGAGTGGTTGTCTGATATATGCATTGGAATTTAACCATGCATAGTTTGCATCTGTCAATGTCTGCTTATCTTCATCAGTTAACTCATAGTTTGGGTCAATTGTATGTGGGTCGAGCATTGGAACTGAAAGTGATGCAGATGAATCAAGTTTAGATTTTTGAGCGGTTGCCAACCGTGCGGTTGCGTTTAATATTAAGTCTACCAGCTTTTCTGTTCTAAAAAGGTCATTAAGAAATGCTGTTATTAATATTTGTGGGTCTATACCCATTGACCTTAAGACTTTAATTAAATAATCAAACATGGACATTCCATCTTCTTTTTTAAATTTAAATTTCTTTAAAAAAGAAAAATCTGCCAAATTTTTCATTGACCCCATTTGGGCAATTAACTTAGCTTGAGACTCGCTTAGAGGTTGGTCTAAAGGTATTACGTATGCCATTATTTATCTTCGTTATCAGGCTCTTCAAAAACTCTTGAGCTCCTGGTTTTTTCTACTTCATCTATTCTTTCTGCAATAGCATCTTTCCAAGAATCAGAAAGATTTAAATTGATGTCTCCGCTGACTTCATCTTTGTAAACAATACTTTTTATTTCTTTTGCTAAAGCAGCAAGGTCATTTGTTGAAACCGATGCTAAATTTAAGAATGCCACAGCATTTCTACCCATTAACGTGAATTGTTCTGGGTTTTCCATTTGTTCATCAGCTTTTCTATATCTATCTAGTGCAAGTTCTCTTTCTTCAAGTTTGTTCTCGAAAACTTTTTTTATTAGATTTAGATAGCCGTCTTTTGAGATTTCTACATTTTCAGCCATAATTATTAATTTTATTATAAATATATGACTAAAAAAAAATTAATCTTCTCTTTTTTTTACAAATTCTTGCTTTAAAACTTTATAAGTACCTCTAAACCTATGTAAGGAATAGGTTATGTCCTTTGTTTCAAGACCAGTGTTTTCTTTAATCAATTGATATACTTGATTTTTATTATAAACTCCTAAAATTTCATGACTCCTAAATATTTGAATTATTGCGTCTCCAACCTTTTGGTCGTTTTTTGACAGGGTGCTTTTGTTTAATTCTTTTTCAATGGAGTTTATGATGAAATTGAAGAGTTCGAAAGATGTTTCTTCTTTCATATAAGGTTTGGGGTCCTCTATCTTTTTATTGTCTGCTTCTTCTTTATTGGCATCATAATCATAAAGAATTTTTGTGCTTTTTGAATATTCTTTTTTATTTCCTAGAAAATAATGTTTTGCTATAGTTCCAAAATAAGAGAAGGATTTTGTTTTTCTCCATGGATTAAAGTTGCAGAACTTAAGATATAAAAATGTAAAACAATCTTTTTGTTGTGTTTTCGAGTCCGTATCTGGTAAAAACAATTTATAATTAAACAAAATATTTTCTACCAATTTTTTGAGCGGTACTTCTATTTTCTCCCTAAAAATCTTTTCCCTTTGTTCGACACGGTTTGCTATTAATAAAACCTCCTCCATCCTTCTTTGCATTTCATTGCAATAGAATTTATTCACAACTCTTTTTTCTTTTTCTGCCTCTTCTTTTTCTTCTTTTATTCTGTTTTCATAAAAGAATTCGTTTAAATATAAAAAGTCAATAATTCCAGCTTCTGTATCATCAGTCCAGTATGTTTTAACACACTTTTCATCAAGGATTAATTCCTCAGACTCAATACTTAATTCAGATTTCTTTAAAATTTCCTCTTCTAGCTCATCTTGTAGCGCAACATCATTGCTTGACAAATCGTCTTGAAGTTTGACAATATCTGAGCACTCTTCGTAAAGAAAGCTTATTACATCATCTTCGTTTTGCTCATCAAGAATTATTTTCTTTTTATTGTTTTGCTTTTTCATAAACCTTATTTCTGTCAACATCAAAGAAATATTCTTTTTTGGCTAAATCCATCCAAAACTTACCTTCTTCTGGAATAACACCACCTTGTTCAACAGGAATTTGTGTAATATTCTGTGGAATTTTACAATATGTGTGTTTAAATGAACTATTGCTCTTTACCCTAAATTCATATCCTATTCTTGGAATGCACATCCCTTTCACATCATTATAAATCATTCTCATTAAAAATTCATAATAGTGACTTATTTTTATACTTTCTTTAAGTGGATAATATTTATCATCTTTTTGTTCACTGTATTCTTTGAGAGCATTTGTTCTAAACATGGCGCCTATTGGGACGACACAATTAAATCTAGACAAAAGGTTTAAGTCTATTTTGCCAGCCTCTTCAGAAAGTCCTTCAGCCCATGGAGCTTCATTTACCAAACCGCTAAAAACTCCATTTACTGTGTTTCTGACAATTGGGAAAAAGATTGAAATGTTTTCATTTTCAATTGCGTAAGAATTTGCACAATTATACCAGTTTAATCCAGCTACATCATTTGGCTCTATTATTGAAATAAACTCATATTCATTTTTGAGTGCAATATTAAATGCCTCATTAAAGATTTTTGGGAAATTATCAATTGAACATGGTTTGATAAAATAATTGATTTTTTCCTCTGCTTTTATTTCTTCTTCTTCTAATATTCCCGTTTTATCATTTTTCTTTCTGATTGTTATTACGGGGCTCTTTATTGCAGTCTCTAATAAGTGATAATTTTCGCTTGTTACGTCAGAAAAACTTTCTGGACATAACACCAATAAGTCCACTTTGTGTGATTGCTGAGCAACACTATAAAACGTTTCGTTTAATGTCACCAAATTACTTAAATCGTCTACATATATAGCGACAAGTATATTACTGTTTTTTGAGTCCTTCAAGTTCATTGATTCTTTCTTGTTTATATTCGTTAATAATATTTAAAAAATTTTCCTTTTCTCCTTCTTCGGTGTATTTTTCAAGCACCTTTTCATAAGTTTGCTGAATTTCTGGCACATCCATCTCTCCATTCAGCCACTTGTCAATAGCAACACCTAAAATTTCTGCTGTTTGGAAAATATCTCCATTAACAGTCCAAAATCCATTTTCTGCGGTTACATATTCTTTTCCTCCGTATGCATTCCAACCGACTACATGGGTGCCAGATGCCATAGCCTCAAGAGGCAATGTTCCAAATCCCGCAATGTCATCAGTATATAAAACAAATGCACAACTTGACAGTCTTTCTGCAAATTCTTTTTTTGATAGTCCACCTAGTTGAATAAATCTTACCCATCTTAAATGCGGATAAAATGCTTGAAATGTTTTTATGATATTAAATGTTTTCATTTGGTTTTCTTGTCCCCTATTTCCCATAAAACCAACCATTGGATATTTGTTTGATTGTTTTCCAGGAACCTTAAATAAGTTTCGATTTATACCTTGTGAAAAGCTTTTTACATTTAAACCAGGCATAACAATGTTAAGATATTCAGTTATTGCATCTGAAACAGAAATGACATCAGACACACCAAGCCCCTGCCACGTTTCTCCAGTGTTTAAAGAGTTGAGAATGTAAAACCAGCTTTGTGCCAAAATAATCTTTTTACAGGCCACTTGCATGGTTTTTTTCATTACATTTGGAAATCCTTCTGGAATTATAAAAAAATCTTCTGGATTAACATTTAGCGCAGTACTATCTTGTTTAGTTCCATCATTATAAAAAATAGTTTTCTTATCTGATAAAGGAAGAAATTCAATATCAGAAAAATCAAAATCTAACCACGTTGGATTAAATTTCTCAAAAATTACAGCCTCTTTCCCCTGCTTTCTTGATTCTTCATAAGACGCTCTCTGGTCTTGTCTTGGTTCAAAAACTATTTTGGACTTATATCCTGCATCTTTTAAAATCCTTGCAAGTTTGATTAAAACTCCAATTCCACCACTTGCACTATTTAGGGGAGGACAATAGAAATAATAGTTTGATTCGTTGTTTTTAACCTTTTCTTTTACCGACTCAACCAGAGCGTTGTGGTCAACCTGTGCGGTATCTGGCATTTCGTTTTTTTCGACTACTGGCTCAACCACAACATTAGGATTGGCTTGTATATTATCAGTCATTTCTTTTTCCATATGAATTATTACATTTATTTAATTAAATTATACTTATTTATTAACGCAAAGTAAATAGTTGTTTTATTTTTTATGTCTTTTCGTAGCGACAACCTTCTTTTTTGCAACAACTTTTTTCTTTGCAACATTGTGTTTTCTTTTTTTAATTTCTAGCACTGTTTGAGACAAGGGTTTAATTGTTGTTTCAGAATAAACTTCCACCACTAAACTCAACAATCTTTCAACGTTTTGTGCACTAATAACACCTTCTGAAATGACTTTGCCATCCATTGTTACATTTCTTAAAGAAAGAAATTTTTGTTTCGTAACTTCGCTTGTTTTAACCTCTAATTCAAAAGAAAAATGCTTTGGGTTTATTTGTGTAAAAAAATTATTCCTTGGCATACAATCATCTTGAAAATCTCTCTCTTCTTTATTACTTACATAGTAAGTTTCTATGGACTTGTTTTCAATATGTATTTGTTCATGTGTGGCCTGTAATTCAGATTTGTGCTCTTCAATATAGTTGAATAATTTTTCTAATACATCTTCTGTATATTGAATGTGGTGTTTATAGCCGCTGGTGGCTTGTTCTGCAAGTATATCTCTTAGCATTGCGGCATTTTTTGCATTTGGCCGTGTGAAAATTAACTTGTTAGAATATTGCTCTCTGTTTGGGTTATTCTTGTCTAGAATTTTATAATCGCATTCTTTTTCCCCAAATAATTTTTCCATTTGAGCCTCTGTCAACTCAACCTTTGTTCTGGGTGGCTGCGGGTTGTTAAGTTGAGTTCCTAACGAAAATGGGAAATCATCAGATTCTTTTTTTCCATATTCTACAATTTTAGAAAAGTCATCCTTATACCTACCATTCATGATGTTGTTAATCACACCAAGTTTGTTTTTTTCCATTCCCCTAACCCTTTCTGCCCAAGATGTGTCCGTTTTAGTATCATTTGTAATGGGGGTTTCGTCTTCGTAAAAATCGCTTATTACATCTTGTACCATTTCCTTAAAGAAATCTTCGTTAGAAATTTGTTTTGCCATGATTCTTGCTAGTTCTTTTTGAACCATGTTTTTCATTTCTGTTTTTACAGAATTTTTCATATTTTTATTTATTTTCAAAAAGTTTTTTTAACAGCATATCGTTATTCAAATCCTTCAATCCCTTAAGTGTATAATCAGCTTCATCATATTGATTGTATAACCTATCAATTTTAATAGAAACTTTGTCTTCTGGTTTATTTTGAAACGCTAGTGGAGATGCATCAACAAGAACATCGCAATAATTCCACTTATCTGCATCATCTTTTACAACCTGAACATTTCTTGCTCTACTTCCAGTCTTGTGAAGAAAGAAGTAGTTTGCAGAGATTGCTGTGGCTTTTAAGCCTGTAATGAGTACGGTTTCGAACAAATTGTTTTGTAACCCATAAGCTTGAATTCTGTTAAAATGGCTCATTGCCCCTTGAAATTCTTCGGAGTCCCCAAATATCCTAAAAGGATGCTGCTCATACATGAATTTATTCAATGCCTCCTGGGGTGTTAAGATTTTATTTTCAAAACTATCAAAATTTTGAAATATTATATTTTTTTCTTCTTCTTCTAATTTAAACGCATTATCATTTTCAAATTCTTTGATTTCTTTAAATTGATAGTGATTTAGCAAATCGGGAGAATCTACTGGGAGAGAAATTAATTCTTTTATTTTTTCTTCCAGCTTTTTCGTCTTTTCTTCATAATCTTGTTCGGTGGGCTCTTTGAGTTGAAACTCATCGTTCATTTCTACAATACTTTCATTAATAATGAAAGTTTTTCTGTACTGTTTATCAAATGCGTCAAGATAATTTCTTATAACGCCATCAATTGAAATTCCTAGTTTTTTCATATTATATAGCTCTTTTATTAAGTAAAACAAATTGTTCCAAACTATGGTTTACACACATTCTGAATAAGAAGTTTTTTTCCATCTTAGCTTCTCTGCATAAAATATTTCCATCCAAGTGGACTCCTCCTCCTGGAATTGGTATTTCTGAGAGCTTTCCTCTAATTCTTCCTAACATTTCTTTGCAAATTGCCAAAGTATATCTCTTTATCCAAGTGTTTTGTATTTTAAGGTTTAATTTGCGGTCATCCTCAGAAAGAATAGATGAAAAAAACTCAAAATCTTCTTTGGCAACTACAATTGCTTCATTAATTTGTTCATCTGACAGTTCAATATCAATTACAGGACCACCAAGCATCATTTTAATTTGTCTAATAATTTCACTGTTTTCCATAAGTTTTTTATTTGTTATGGTAGAAAAATAAAAAAAGCCCTTACTAATGTAAAGGCTTTTTTAAAAATATTTAAACTTTATTTATTCGAACGTTGTGAATTCAGCATCGGGTCCAATATACAATATAGTCTGACACTTTCCATCATTATGGATTATTACGTCTGAGTGCACCCAATCAGATGCTGCATGATTGTATCCTTGTCTTAATTTGCAGTTACAACCAACTTGGACGGCTCCGTCAAATCTTGCCACTCCGTGTGCATGCCCAGTTATTATTTTAGTGTTTAGTCTCTTAAATTGTTGAATATTACCTCTTGAACCGCATGTTCCATCCATTCCGTGTTTGCTTAATTCCCATCCTTTTACCTTATATGAACCATCCCTTGGGAGAACTTTAATGCCAGGAAATCTTTGGTTTATTATATATCCCAGAAGTCCATTTGGCGCCTTATCTTCTAATAGCACCTTTGAATATTCGACAAATTCGAGTGCGTTTTTTATGTTTTTCTTTGGGTCTGAGTTGATGATAAATCTGTCTAAAAAGTTATCGTGGTTTGAAAACACTACAACTAAATTATATTGTTTAATTGTATCCAAAAACTTCAATATTTTATCGATTTCTTTTTTTAAAGAACTCACATCTTCAACTTCATTTCTGTATTGTTGAATCCAGCTCTTTTCTTCGTGTGGATTAACACTTTTGAAATCTGCTAAATCGTGTAAAAAGATTTCATTTGGTTTTAATTTTGGTATTAATTCATTAAATGACCTTTTTATTACATTTTCATCATGAGCTCCATAGTGAATGTCTCCCTTAATCAATGCCGTTATCTCTTTGTTTCTTGTTACCTGTCCGTTGCTAACATTCCAGTATAAATCATTAAAATCACCGCTCGATTCTGCTGTAATTTGTCTTGCAAAAAAGACATCATCATTCTTTATTTCAACAATTACTGCGCCATATGTTAAGTGGAATTCTGAAATCTTTCCTATTTTACTGTCTGTGAAATTTGGTGCTGTTAAATTACCAGTAGTAAACATAATTCTTGGGTTATCGTCTAAAACTGGCAAAGATTTCATTTGTATTCTTGGATGTCCTACTACACAGGACTCTTTACAAAGTGACTCTAGGCTGGTTAGTGGAAGTATTGCCGTGGGCTGAATTTTAACATCACTTAAAATCGTTATTTTATTGTTTAAATCATGTCTGTTTAATGTAAGATATGGTATGATTTTTTCATCCCACCACTCTTGTTTTTTGTCAGTTTCCAGAATAATACTTGTTGGATTGTGATATCTATAAGGAATTACAAGAATCTCCGCATCAATAAATTCAGAATAGGCAAGTAAGTTGTTCCAAAACCCAGTGTTTATTTTTGTGGCGTTTTGCGCAGCGGTTATTAGGAATCTTTTCTTTTTTGTGTCATGCTGCTTTTGTTTTGCAATTTCCAATTGTTCTGGAATTATTTCAGATTTTTCTTTAATCCCCATTCTTACCAACCAATATCTAACGGTTCTTTCTGATTTATTAAAATATTTCATCAGAATTGCCATTCTGTCATCCCATGACAATGATTTGTCTGAATAAATTTTCTTAGTATAAGCAATGTCGGATTCAGTTAATTTTTTAAATTTCATGTCTTTTGTCTTTTGTTGTGCAAATATATATAAAAAAAATTAGAAATACAAAAAAAATTATTCTATTTTTCCTGTTTTTTGATATTGGTCAATATCGCCCTTTAATATATCTATAACTAGTTCATTAAAGTTAATCTTTGGTTCCCAACCCAATTTTTCTTTTGCTTTTGTTGCATCTCCCAATAGGAAATCAACCTCTGTTGGTCTAAAATATTTTGGGTCAATCTCAATTAATAGCTGCCCAGTTTTTTTATCATACCCCTTTTCTTCAACACCAACTCCTTCCCACCCAATCTCAAAACCAAGGTAATCAGCTGCAAATTCTACAAATTGTCTTACAGAATAGGCTTTGCCAGTGGCTAAAATAAAATCATCAGGCTCATCAGTTTGAAGCATTCTCCACATTCCCTCAACATATTCTTTTGCGTGACCCCAATCTCTTTTTGCGTCCATATTCCCCAGGCGAACTGTTTTGTTTTCTCCATATTTTATTCTCACCAATTCAGATGTAATTTTTCTAGTTACGAAAGTTAGCCCCCTACGTGGAGATTCGTGGTTAAACAAAATTCCGTTACAGGCAAACAGGTTATATGCCTCTCTATAGTTTTTTACAATCCAGAATCCATATATTTTAGCCACTCCATATGGGCTTCTTGGGTAGAAAGGCGTTGTTTCTTTTTGTGGAATCTCCTGAACTTTTCCAAAAAGCTCGGATGTTGACGCCTGGTAAAACTTTGCTTTGGGACAATGATTTTTTACTGCCTCTAATATATTTAATGTTCCTATGGCATCTACCTGTCCTGTATAATAAGGAATTTCGAAAGATACTTGAACGTGGCTTTGAGCGGCAAGGTTGTAAATTTCATCTGGTTGTATCTTAGAAACCAAGTTTGATATGGCTGAGGAGTCTGTTACATCTCCAAAGTGTAATTTTAACTTATCATAGATGTGGTCTATTTTTCCTGTATTAAAAGAGCTACTTCTTCTAATTGTTCCATGTACTTCATATCCCTTGTCAAGCAGTAGCTCAGCTAGGTAGCTCCCATCTTGTCCGTTTATCCCTGTGCAAAATGCGACTTTTTTCATAACTCTATTTTATATTTTTTATTTTTATTTTGTTTATTATAATTTTCCAATTTATAAACATATTGTCTTGGCATTTTGTTTTGTTCTAGAATCCAAAGTAAAAACATGTGCGAACTTTTTTTATCAAAAAACAATCTGCCTCTAGAATTTATTTTTGCTTTAAACCCTTGTGTTTTTAATTTTTTGATAAGAATTTGTTTGTCTTCAAAAGAAAAGCACTCTGTGCATAATATAACATTTGCATAATTACAATATCCGTCTCCAATAAACCACCAAAAACAAGATGTGGGTGTTATTCGCACGTCGTGTGGAATTATTTTCTTATTTTTATACCACCTCGCTCTTTGTTTTAATAAATCAAAGTAAGAATTTGACTTAAGGAAAAACCCAGTATATTGTTTTTTGGTTATTTTATGTGGCTTTGATGTATACTCAAAAACATTCCCAAATTTTATAGATTTAAAAGAAGCAACAACTTCTTCTAATGTTTCCTTAAATTTGCAGCCATATGTTATTCTAGATGATACTTTCGATTTTCCATCTAATGAGGCATCTGCTAACAAAATGCCGTCTAACACTTCAATTTCTAAATTTGAAATGTTGCATGTTTTTGCTCTTTTTAAGCTAATTTTATATCTAGAGTCAACCATTTTATCTATTGATTCTTTAGAGTGTGTTTTTGCAAAAAAAGAATTTCCAACTCCCATAGAACGAATAGATTGCCTTTTCTTTTGTTCTTCCGTCATTTTTCTCCCAAGATTCAATTTACCATTAAAAGACCTTGCACAATTTATACAACAAAATCTCTTTTTTAATCCTTTTTTTGTAGAATTAGTTAAAAAAATATTATTGCACTTTTCACATTTTTTTTCTATAACTTCTTTTTTCATTTTTGTTTTTTATTATAAATAGTATGAAATTTTCAAACCAGCTATTCCAAAAACTAAAGTCTTATTCAAAATTCATTAACAATGGTTGCTATATAATTAATATCTCGCAATGATAAATCCTGATGATTTGGCAAATAAAGACCAAACTCATCTATTTTATTTGCGTTTGGAAAATTCGTTTTGCCATATCTTTTTATCCAAAATGGTTTATTCGCTATTGACCCTGCGATTAAAGGACGAACCTCTATGTTGTTCTTTCGAAGTGCTTCTGCTATTTCATTTCTTTTTTTGTGAACTATTGGATATCCAAGATTGGAAATAAAAGATTCTTTCCTTTTTTCTATTTTTAATTCATTGTTTTTTATTAAAGATTCATAATAATAATAATTTTTATTACGAAGTGCACTGTAATAATCAAGTTTTTCAATAGCTCTTAATCCAATAAACGCCTGAAAGTCGGTGGAACGAAGATTTAACCCTGGATAATAAAAGCAATATAGCTCATCGAAATCCGAGGTGTTCCACTCTTTTTTTAACTTTTGCTTTGCCTCATCAGACAAATCTCTGTTCCAACCGTGACTTCTCATTGATAATAAAATGGTGTTTAACTCATCATCACTAGTGCTTATAAAACCACCTTCTATTGTTGAAATATGGTGTCCAAAATACATGCTATATACAGATGCTAGCCCGAACGACCCAAGCATTTTACCTTCATATCTGGAGCCCATACTCTCACAATTGTCTTCCAGCAGTTCCACATTATATTTCTTACACAACTTAAGAACTTCCTTCATTTTAGGAACTATTCCCAATGGTGAAACTGAAATAAACAACATGGGTTTTTCTTCTTGGTTGTCTTTAAATATTTGTTCCAAATTGTTTAAATCGCATGACAAATCTTCCATATTACAGTCACACAATATCGGCTCAAATCCAAGAAGCATGGGAGAACTAACGTCGGTTATCCAACTAAGCGTGGGGCATACAATTTTATTGCTATACCTGCCTGTTGTTTTTAATGCTGCCAAAAGTAATAAAATAGCAGATGAGCCAGAATTAACGAACACTGAATGTTTGGTGCCAACTTTTTTTGCCCATCTTTCCTCCAATAAAACAGTAAGGTCTCCTTTCGTAAGCCTTGGGATGGGGTCTTGTTGTAACCATTTTATAAGCGCATCAATATCATCTCTATTGATTGTGTCGCTTACTAAAGAAATTTTGTCCATATTTTGTCTTTGTTTCTAATTTTATGATTTATTTTCTAATAATATCTTTATTTTCTAAATACCAATCTATTGTCTTATTAATACCTTCTTCAAGTGTTGTAAATTGAAAATCTTTCGGCACATCAGATTTTGCTGGCTTTCTAAATTGTCCTTTTGGTTTTGTTATATCATATTTAATTCGTTCCTGGTTTATTTTAAAGCGATTTGCGATGATATCTACAACTTCTTTAATAGAATACTCAGTTTCATTGATTGTCATCATTGGAACGTCTGATTTCCAATTGTCGATAGCCCATAGTATAATCTTGGCCAAGTCGTCAGCATAGATAAACTGTCTTAGTGAAGTTCCATCCCCCCATACAACAAAATCCTTTTCATACACAGAGGCTTCGTATCCCTTCCTTATTAACGCTGGAACTAAGTGTCCATTTTCTAAATTAAAATTGTCATTTTCTCCATATACATTGTTTGGGATGATAGAAATCCAATTGTTTCCAGTTACCTCCCTTGAATATTTCGTTGAGTAATACAAAAGTCTCTTTGCATAAGAATATCCATGATTCGATGGGTGGGGAGCTCCGTTGTCAATTTGGTCTGCGGTCAGTGGATAAATCGCTTTATCTGGGAAAACGCAGGTCGACAATATCGTTACAACATTTTTTAAATTGTGTATAATAGCACATCTGGCTACGTTACTGTCCATTGTGATGTTCTTAAGAAAAAATCCGCTGTTATCATTCATATTGGCTTGGACTCCACCAACTTTGGCTGCACAATGTATAAGTGTATCTGGATTCCGAATTGCATTTAAAGATGAGAAATACCAATTTACCTCTTGTGTGTCTAATAAATCGCAATGGCTCCTTTGATGATATATGTGTCCTTTTCCAAGATTGTTTCTTAATGCTGACCCCAAAAGTCCATTCGAGCCTGTTATTAATGCTTTCATATTTTATATTTTTATCCAATTGTTACAATATAAATCATTAGTGTTATAATTTGTATATTGAAAATTAAACCACTTTTTTGGTGCTACAACAATTTTGTTGTTGTTTTCATTTAACCAGGCACCCCACCAGGAAAAAGAAGAGTTTGCAATAATGTTGTTTTTACACAAAGACATAAGAAGTAGGTCCTCATAGTCTAGTTGTTTTTCAACAAAAATAAATTTTTCTGGCATATCTGGAAAATTTTCTTTACACCACTGTATGTCATCTGAAAAAACAAGAAAAACACTATCTTCAGGCATTTGTTTTGATGCTTTTAAATAATAATCTATTCCTGGTATTATGTAAGCGTCTTGATATTTAAGATAATCACATCGTCTCACATGCATGGAGCAAGTTTCTTTATTAAGCAAATGTTTCCATTTTTCCACAATTTTATTTTTCACATCTTCTGGATATGAAAAAAGTTCTCTTATTTCTTTTTCGTGTTCGGAAAAGTGTTTTTCACTTTGAAAGTCTCCATCTAAATGAACATCTGTGTCAATCGTTGGAATTTGACTAAAATGAAAATGTGGTTCATTGTATTTAAAGAAAGAGCTAAAATCATAGCTTTCTAAAAAAACCACCTTGTTAAAAACATTATCTTTATAATTGTCTACATGTCTATGTCTAACAACAGAATCTGTTGTTGTAAAAAAACATTCTTTATTGTTTTTTAGCGCATAAGAATATGCACAGGCCACTTGAAACATGTAGTTGCACAATCCCCCTTTTAACTTTGCTGATACCTTGCTCATATTAAAACTTCTTCTAAAAGTATTTTCCTAACGTTTTCAACAGAATCTACATAATTTTTTGATAAAAGTAAATTGTTTTCTATTCCTGGGAGTAATTTTTCATAACTTTCTGGGGTTAAGCTGTTACAAACACCTAAAATTTCCTTTAAATCATTGACAACAATGATTGAACTAATGTCAAAAAAATCCTCAATGTTTGGGCATCCCCAATAAATAGGAACCGTTTTAGTGACAAAGCAATCCATTATTTTTTCTGTAAAGCAATTCTTCTGTCTTGAGTTTTCAATGCAAATATGAAATTGTGAATCAAAAACTGGGTCTTTTTTTTCACCAAGTATTTTGTTGTTGTTAAAATTTTCCACCCCAAGAAACTTGCTAATATAAAAGTCTATTGGATTGTTTATTTTTTCTTGTTTGTAATGTACCTTCTTTCTTAACATGTGACCATCAGTCCACTCTTTGTGTCCAGTTATGTTAGAGATTTGAAATTTCTTTTCTGGAAAACTATAATCTTGTATCCAAGTCGTGCCGAATGGCATAAAATATGCATGTTTACAACTTTTTAATATTTCCTCATCATAGGTTAGTATTGCATCAAACCTATCTTTATTTCTTATTACCTCATCTCGTAGCTTACAAATTGCCTCAAGTTCTTTTACGTGCAAAATTTTAAAACTATCTTCATCTGGATTATATCCTTGAAAGCCGTCAAGAAAATATCTTATCCGCCTTTTATAATCTACCTCTATGTTTGGATAGTCAGGATATGTAAAGGAATTAATTATCTGTTTCATTTATATTGTTTTAATTTTTACTTCTTCTTTGATTTGGTGAAAAAACTTGCCCCCCTTTCTTCCATACCAAACAACTTCTCGTGAAAATTCCTTTTTATTGGGAAAAGTCGCATTAGGAATGGTCTCAATAGTTGTTGCCCCCCTTTCAAGTTCACCAATAATTCCAGCTTTACAGTTTTCAAAAAAATTATGGATATCATAGGATAAAAAAACTGTTTTAGAACTTTGGTTGTCGAACCTTACGCTTCTTGCTTTTTGATATTTTATTGTGTCGTTTAAAATTTCTCTTTCTTTAAAAATGTTTGAAAATTTTTCTAACAAAAAGTTTTCTATTTCTAAATAAAAATCATCAATTTTCTCTGATACTCTTAAATACGAAGCCTCTTCGGGAGGCCAAGATATGTTTTCAAATCCTACAACTCTTTGTCCAAAACCATTTCCCAACAACACCCCATTTAATAAAATGTCTATTTTTTTTAATTCTTTTCCAATAATGGTTTTTGGATTAGATTCCCCAAATTCTATAACTCCTTTGTAAAAATCCGAGTATTTAATTTTAAAATGATACTTTAAGACTATTGCTATGACTTGTAAAAGCCCCAACGTATGCATGCTTTGAATTATCCAACTATATTTAAAAGAGCGGATATAGTCGGACTGTTTCATTGTTTTAGTTCCAACAACAATAGTCTCCTTTTCGACAACATCAGAAGAGGATTTAAAACTAGAGTGGGCTTGAAATATGGGAATTTCAACACTTTTTATTTCGAATTCCTTCTGATATTCTTTATCTCCCATTTTTGCATTTGGCATTATTACACAATTATACACTACAATCCCATTGTGCTGAGAGTTATCTAATAATAAATCTATTCCTCCAACAAATGATTCATATGTTTCTCCTGGAAGAGGCAATATTAACTCTGTGTATGTAATAAGCCCACTAGCATTATATTTTTTTTGTAATTCATTGAAAAATTCCATTTTAATATTTATTCTCTGAATGTTTTCGAGAGTCTCATTGTTCAACGACTGCATGCTTATTGAAGCGCCCTTGTTCATTCCTGCATTAGCAAAAATTTGAGATAACTCAAAAACCTTATCAGTAGAATTTTTTGTGAAGCAAACCCTAAATTGTTTTGGATATCCAAAATTAATTTTGTTCTCTGTCATTTTTATTGCATAATCCCTATCTCTCTTGAATATTCCGAAGTTTGCGTCGGCACCAAAGATAAAATCGACTTTCTTTTCTGTAAAATAATCTAATTCATCTAACAATCTGTTATTGTCAAATTTTCTAACTTTAGACTCAGTAGCAGAGCCCCAATCACAAAACGTACATTTAAATGGACACCCACGGTTTGTTTCCCAAGTTATCATCCATGAATATTTTTTATTACACAATAAACTATCAAATGTTCCGCTTAAATATGGAGAAGGAATGGTGTTTAAATCTGAAATTACATTTCTGTGTGAAGATTTTACAACTACATCGTTCTTTCTGTCATAAAACGTGGTGCCAGGAATTTTTTTAAGATTATCAAAATCAAGTGGGGAATACTTTTTTAATATTTCACAGAACGTTTCTTCACCTTCTCCGTGAACAATAATGTCAACAAATGGATATAGTTTAAAAAAGTCAAGGATTTCGCCTGGAACATGAGGTCCTCCCAAAATTATAAGACATTTGGGGTTGTTTTTTTTTACCTCTTCGGCCAACTTGAGGCTCAATAGCCAATTCCAATTATAACAGGAGATGCCTAGCACATCGACCTCTCCTATTTGTTTTATTAATTTAGGCAAAGAATCTCTAATAAAAACAAATTCTTTAAAATTGAATTTTTTCGTTATTCTTTCATCAGTCGAAGCGTATGCTAACAACACACCAATGCTATATGGCAAATAAACTTGAGTGCCGTATTTGTTGTTAAACTGGACTAGTTGTATGGAATATTTTTTATTTTCATTCATTATAATAATTGCATATAAACCAGTCTGTGAAATATTTTAATCCTTCTGAAAAGTTAACCTCTGGAGTCCAACCTAGCTCGTTTTTTATTTTGTCAACATTTCCACAAGCATAAATAACATCTCCAGCTCTATGATAATTGGTTTTTTTAATAATTGATTTCGAATAAAGCATTTCTTTTAGCATGACCACAGAATCATATATTTTCATTTCAATACCAGAGCCAACATTATATGTTTTATTATTTGATTTTTCAGAGTTTAATGATAAAATGATGGCATCCACCACATTGTTAATATAAATAAAATCTCTTGTGGGAAGACCATCGTCATAAATTTCAATTGTTTCGTTGGATAATAATTTCTTTACAAATATATTAAAAATTCCAGTATATGGATTGTTTATACTTTGCCCATCTCCAAACACATTTTGTAATCTTAATATTGTGTATGGAGACTGATATGACAGCTCAATTAACTTTTCTTGTACCATTTTGCTTAGTCCATAAACGGATTTTGGATTTAGCGGAGATTCTTCTGACAAATTCTTTCCTTCTCCATAAACTGCTCTGGATGATGTTAAAATTAATTTTTTAATTTTAAACTTATTTAACTTTTCAATTAACAATGATGTTCCTATAATGTTGGTGGATGTATGTTTGGTAATTTCAGTCATTGATTGGTTGGTTCCAGTTTCTGCAGCTAGATGTACCACATAATCTATGTCATCAGATATTACAAAGTCTAAATCGCTAGGATTTCTAACATCTCCTTTAAAAACCTCTACTTTTTCACTTAAAGTAGATTTGTTTTTTTCGTGTACTTGTGGCAAAAAGTTATCTATAATTTTAACATCTGAACCCAATTCAATTAATTTATTTGCCAGTTTAGTTCCAATAAATCCAGCACCACCAGTTATTAAAACTTTCATGCTATTTTTTTTTAAAAAAAGCTAATTTGTTAGGTCCATATATTGTTGTTGGTAAGTCAAATAATTCACATGATTCTATAGTGTTTGTCAAATATTCATTTTCTTCTTTGTTTAAAAATTGACTTGTGAATTCTTTTGTTTTGATATAGCTTTCTATGGTGTTTACTGTTGTATTGCTTCTGTCGTCGCTAATGTCTAATGGAAATCCATACAAATCTTTAAATTGACCATATGGCCAAAAGGATGTGTGAAGGTCTTCGATAAAATACATTCCACCGCTTTTTAAATGTTTAAACAAAAACCCTAAACTTACTTGTTGTTGCCCCATCATATGACCACCATCATCAACTATGATGTCTAACTCACCAGTTTGCTCAACAACCCTTTGTAAATCCGCTCTCTTTTGTTGATTGGCGATATAAGTAGTTACCCTATCATTTTCGTGATGCTTGGAATTGGCGATGTCAATTGCGTGTATTTTAGCTTTTGAGAAGTATTCATACCACATTTTTAAAGAAGGTCCAGAACCAATTCCTATTTCAAGAAAATTTAATTCTTCATTTCTTTTTTCTTCCATATATCTATTATATATTGTGGTAAAAAACAGCCTGGGACCATGATTGCCTTCGCTTGGCATAACAGTTCCTTTGTCAGATGCATATTTATTAGCCAAATCGCTTAAAACGTCTTCTTTCATAATGTTGTAATTTTTGTTTTAAAATATTCAATTTCTTTTGATTCTTTTTGTGGATAATTATCTAAAATTTTTGTCACTTGGTTGTTATGCATTCTAATGGTAACAGACACATCATTGAAGAAATGCGGCGTGCCATATTTCTTTTCTAGCCTATAGTGCATATCTACATCATTAATTATTATTAAGTTCTCATCGAAGAGGTTTTCTTCGTTCACAAAAAAAGAGACGCTAGGACATCCCAAAAGAGCGGAACAACCAATGAGGGGATTGAAGAAAATGGTGGGCATCATAATTTGTCGAATTGAGTTTTCATATTCATAGTTGTGTTGAAACCCAAAGGCGCCCCATTTGATTGTCTTATCATTTGTTATTGCATTGTCTATTTCTTTTAATGCTTCTTCATTACAAAACACATCATCCATGTGCATTATTTTTATCACATCTCCACTTGCTCTTTTTATTCCCGCATTCATATTTACAGAACTATTTCCTCGTCCATTTTCGTTAAAAAAATGAACAATAGTTAACTCTTTCTGCCAACAAGAAACTACATCTTTTATAATGTCACTAGTAGAATGGTCTGGAATAACCACCTCAATGTCTTTATGGGTTTGTGAAGATATTGATTGTAGCAATTCTGTTATTAACTTATCTCCCACCCCACGTGCTTCATACGCTGGTATTACAACTGAGATTTTCATTTTTTTCTTAACTTTTGTAATATAGGAATTTCTGAATCATAAACTTTAATCTCGCCATCTCCAATTAACTTTTCCATAGTTCTTATTCCTTCTATTAGTTCATCAGAGCTTTCAATTGATGCTGCCTGGTCTGACCCATACATACTTCTATCTGCTGTAATATGAAACTCCACGCACTCAGCTCCAAGTGCAACTGCACCATAACAAGCTATAAGACCATTGTAATGGTTTGAGAATCCTATTTTTTTGTTGGGGAACATTTTTTTAAGGGTTGTGATGGATTCTAAATTTACCTCTTCATTTTTTGTAGGATATGTGCTTGTACATGCCAAAACATATTCAACGCTTTCTAAACATTCTATTGCGCCTCTAATTTCTTCTTCTGTACTCATTCCAACTGAAAGAATCACTGGTTTTTTTGTTGCATTAATTTTTGACAGGAAGCTTTTGTCGGTTAGCATTGCTGAAGCAATTTTGTGATACTTCACGTTTAAATTTTGCTCTATCAGGTCTAAACTGTTTTCATCCCAACATGAAACTATAAAATCTAAGGAATAGTTCTTAGCATATTTTTCAAGTTCAGCATATTGTTCGATAGAAAACTCCAATCCTTCTTTTTGTTGTCTTGTGGTGGTTCCCCATGGAGACTCCCTAGGTTTATCTAATTCTTCTTTTGAGTAAACTATGTCAATAGTTCTTTTTTGAAACTTCACGGCATTTGCACCGTCCATTTTTGCTTTGTCTATTAATTCTTTTGCCAAATTAATATCCCCATTGTGATTAATACCAATTTCTGCGATGATGTAGACTTCTTTTTCCATTTTTATTAAGTTTTTAGCTTAAATATAAAAAAAAAAAGACAGTTAATCAATTATTTTTTAATTTTTTTTAACTTCCAGTTGGTACACCCCAAAATTCACACATTGAACAGAGTGGTACGTTGTCACGTAATCCTTCTACATGCAACTTTTTCCACGCTAATCTCTTTTCGCCATTCCATATTTCACTCAATGTTTGCTGTTTAATATTCCCGATAACACCTAATTTATTTGGGTCAAATCTAACACAAATGGAAACGTCTCCGTTAACATCGATAGCAATATGATTAAGAAAATCTAAACATATACCAACCTCTGGGATTGTTGGGGTCTTTTTTTGGTAATCAAAACTGCCCATTGGGGCATGTAATATCCTAGTTATAATTTGAGTATTTAACGCTTTGTATTTTGTTCCATCAACTTCTCCGATTAACCTCAATGTTACAAACGGCTTATGACTTCCTTTGAGTTTTAAAAAATTAGTTATAATGTCATATTGTTCGTCTGATTCAACATCATCCTGAAATATTGAAATTGACATTGTATCTAATTTATCTATTATTTCATCTGTCTTTCCCAACAACAACTTACCATTTGTAACTATATTTGTTATTTGTTTGTTAAACAATTTAACAGCATCACCAAAGCGGCTGTACATTAATGGTTCTCCGTTATTGTGCAACTGTACTACAATTCCTTCTGGAACCTGTTTTGCGATATTCTCAAGCAAAGAAAATTCTATTTCTTGATTGTAGTTCGTCCCATTGTCTTTTTCTGTTTTTCTTCGGCCACACATCCAACATTTTTTATTACATTTGTTGGTAAGCTCAACATTTAATGTTGTTAATCCGTTCATTGTAAAATTTATTTTTTGAAAGAATATGGAGTTGAAGCTCCATCTTCTAATTTACACTCTTCGTTAAACATTTTAATTTGTTTAATTAAATCAACCCCAACTTTATCTCCCCAGATGGTTATTAATTTTTTTGTATAATGTCCCATTGGTTTTTTGCCAATTTTAATCCCATTTAAAGAGCTGACTGGTAAAATTGAAAAAGGGGTGCCAGTCATGAATGCCTCATCAGCAGTATAAACATCATAAGGAGTGATGTTTTTTTCAATACATGTAATTTTATGTTCTTTACAAATAGAAAAAATATAATCACGACTTATTCCACGCAACACATTTCTTCCTTCTGGCGTTATTACTGTATCATTTTTAACAATAAAAAAATTATCTCCAGTTCCTTCGGCAATGAAGCCATTTGTGTCAAGCAATAGAGCCCAATTGTTATCTCCTTTAACCTCTGAAACCTCGATGTTCGCCATTTGATAGTGAAGTCTGCTCCTGTTCTTAATCTTGGGGTCTAACAATTCTGATGGAATTGCCCTTTGTGATGGTATGACTGCGTTAATCCCCTTATCATATAGTTCTCCCATGCCCACAACAGTCCATTTGAGCGGGAAATCAGCAATAACAATTGTTGTTCCTACATGACCGTCAAATACTCGATGATATATTCCCAATGGTCCCCTGCTGACATTTATCATCAACCTGTGCTCATCAGTATTGGTGAACAAATGCTCATTCTTTTCAATTGTTTTATAACAGGCCTGCTCCATCTCTTTTAATGTCATTGTCATTGGTATTCTGAGAATCTTAATTCCATTGTACAAACGTTCTAAATGCTCGCATAACATAAATTGCTTTTTATTAAATGAACGAGTCATCTCAAACACCATATCTCCAAACATAAGAGCCGAGTCAAATATTGAAATCTTTGCCTCATCCTCTGGTACATAAACCCCATTTATGTACACCACCCTTTTGTTTTTATTCATTTTTAAATCCTTTTATTAAAACTGTTGGACTTGTAATTTTTTCTTTTTCTCTTAAAACAAGAAATGTGTCAATTTGAAAATATGAAGAAAATTTGTTATATAAACCATTTTCGTCACCTATAATGTCTTTTCCATAAAATTTTTGTGTAATATCGGGAAACGGTAAAGCCACCAAAAATTCGCCATTCGTTTTTAACAATTTTTTTATTTTTAAAAACACCGCATCAATATTATCAACAATGTACCATAAAGTGCCAGACAAAACAATTAAATCATATTTCACGGTAAGTGGAAATGATTCTGATAAAATATCATGGGAAAAAAAATTAATGTTTGGATATAGAAGCTTTGCCTTTTCAATGGCAGTTTGGCTAATATCACAAGCATCTAGTAATTCACAATGGTGGTTAATTATATTTGAAATATTTCCCAATCCGCACCCCAAATCTAAAACTCTTTCATATTTTTTTTCTGACAGGACTTCATTCATAATCCTTATTTCTAATGTGTGGTGTCTCTTAGATTGTTTCCATGGGTCTTCGCAATCGATATACATGTTGTCAAAATCGCCAACCAATTTGCCATCTTTAAAAACGTAATCATGATAATCTTTCATATTATAATTTTTTTAAATAAAATTCACATATTTCAATATCACCTTTTTTGTCTATTTCATAAGATTTCCAAAAATCCATTATGTATATCCCAATTTTCCCACCTAACCTATTGTTGTTTTCGGACAAAACAGATGGTTTAAAAACATAAATTGACCCATTTTCAAGGTATTGCGGCTTTTTTACTTGCCGCCTTTCTCTGTTTTTGTAATCAAAATTTACTGATATAAGCCCAAATCCATTTTCTTCCCAGATACAATAATCTTCCAACCTGGCCGCAGAAAATAATGAATCATAATTATTATTAACCAACATAGTTATTGCATGATTAATATCCTCAACACATCTAAGCGGAGACGTCGGTTGAAGGAATACTACTAAATCAACTTCTCCTATGATGTCTAGGGCGTGTTCTAATGCATCTTCTGAAGTAGAAGTGTCTAATGCCAACTCATCTGGCCTTTTAATTGGCTTTGCTCCATATTTGGTTGCAATATTGAGAATTTCATCAGAATCGGATGAAACATAAGTCTCGGAAACCAAATTAGAGCCAATAGATTGTTCAATTGACCATACGATAAGCGGCTTGCCACCAACATCTATTATGTTTTTGTTTGGAATTCCTTTAGACCCACCTCTTGCCAATATGATTGATACTATTTTTTTCATTATGTTTAAATAATCATAAAGATAGTGAAATTTATTTAATTTTCAAATTATAAATCTTTATATTCAAAAATTTTCCAATGGGAATCTTTATTTAAATTATAAATCTTTATGCCTTTTTTCTTTGCTGAATCGGCAATGATTTGCATGTCATTTAATATGCTTTCGCCATAAGTTTCGAAGTGAGTTAAATCGGGAACCTGTGTTCCACTTATGTTTTTTGCATATCCAAGTCGATAATTAAAGTCTAATCCAACAATGTATATTTCAGAAAATCCCATTAAAACCGAAAACGCCACCATGTGCAATGCAACGGTGCTGGCTGGACTATAATGTTTATCAAACCCAGTGTAATTCTGCAGTTGTTCTTGTATTGTTAATCGTTTAGGGTTAAAATATCTTTCACAACCAGCGGAACCGTAACAATTAACGCAATTTTTCCCACCAAAATGTCTCTGGTCATATGGCAAAAAATCGGCCTCTATTTTTCCTTCCAGCCAATCTTGGCTTGTTAAATCAACTGTATCTGCATAAATTAAAGTTATTTTGTGTTGATTTACAACATCTATTTTGCTTGTGCAATTTTCAATTGTATTGGCAAGAACCCAATAGTCTGGAGGACAATCTGGATAATAGTCATTCCACGAGTTGCAAGAGATAATTGTGTAATTATCGTTTTTAAAGCCTTTTAATTTATCGATGTATGGATTTAAACTGGGACCTTGTGCGGCCACAATACACTTTCCCCCTTTATGTTTGTCTATGATATCTTCTATTGTTAACTTCATGCTTTTTTTATTTTTCTTGCTTTGTCATAATTAGTTGGATTTTTTCTTCTATTATATAAAACAAAAAATGGGTTTGTTATGTCTTTACGTAAAATTCTACTAAATAACTTATTTGGATGTTTTAAAAGATAAAAAATATAGTTTCTAAAAGTTTTATCAGTTGTTTCTTTTAATATTTCTGAAAGCCTTTCGTCGGTAAAGTCAGTAAAGTTAATCCTAAATCGATATGGTCCAGTTCCGTCTCCAATTGATTCTAAATATTCTTCTTCATTTTTTATTAATCCACTCTCTAAACAAAAATCATATAATTGACTTCCTGGGTAAGGGGTAATGTATCTGAACTTAAGTGCTGGATAACCAATTTTTTTAAACAAATCTATGGTTTCTTTAATTGTATTTTCATTTTCGCCTGGATATCCTAAAATTAAACCCATATCAAACGGAAATCCTATTTTAATTGTATATGATAAGATTTTTTCAATTTGTTTTGGAGTTATCTTTTTATTCATGTTTTTCAATATGGTTTCACTGCCACTTTCAACTCCATAGGCAATTTCTAAACACTTGTTATCTTTAGCTTTTTTAATTATTTCTTCACTTACCGTATTGATTCTTGCATTTCCATACCATGTAATTTCTAAGTCTTTTATTTTTTCACAGAATTCAAATATATATTTTTTGTTCGAAAAAAGAAGCTCATCTTGAAATCCATATACGTCTATTCCATATTTTTCCAATAAAAATTTAATTTCTTTAACAAGATGGTCTACGCTTCTTTTTCTAACTTTGGTAAATATTTTTGAACAAAAATTACAATTATATGGACATCCTCTCCCAGCCTCTATTTGAATTTTTTTGTGTACTACACCCTTTTTCATGTATTTCTTGGATATATAAACATCGTCAAGTTTTATGTATTGTTCCATATCAAATAATTCGTATGCTGGAAAGGGAATGGTATCTAAGTCTAAAATTGGGGGGCGTGGTGTGGTAATAAAAACTTGTGATTTATCTTTATACGCTATCCCGTTTACTATACTTGGATTGTCAATGTTTTTTAACAAATCTACTATTGTTATTTCTCCTTCACCAATAACACAAATGTCAACATTGGTTTTTTCTAAAACCAGTTTATAACTGTGGTCGGATAGGTGACCTCCTAGAATTATTTTACAACTCAAAAATGTTTTAAGATATTCTGATATTTTTTTAACTTGAACATATGAATAGCTGAGAGCGGTAAGTCCTATAATATCTGGTTTTAATTTTATAATTCTATCTTTTAGCTCGGTATAGTCAACGTCCTCAATTGTTAAATCTATAACAGAAACATTATAATTGTTTTGTTTTAAAACTGAAGCTATATAGCCAATGCCCAAAGGAAACGTTATATAAGTATCTTTTTTGTCTCCAGTGCTGTTTGGCCTAATAAGCAACACGTTTTTTATATTATTCTTAACCATCTTTTTTGTAATGTTTTTCAATAAATTCTTCTAATTCTGGAGAATTTAAGAGTTCTTGGTTTTCTATTATTTTATCTATAGGCCAATCCCACCATTTTATTTCTAAAAGCTTTTTGATTGAATTTTCGTCAAATCTTTTTGCTACAAGTTCTGCTGGATTTCCACGAACAACAGAATATGGGCGAACAGTTTTTGTGACATGTGAATTTGCTGCTATTATTGCTCCATCACCAACCTTAATTCCACTCATTATGGTTACCCCCTGTCCAATCCATACGTCATTTCCTATAATTACATTTCCTCTTGTTGTTCCTTTTTCTATTGTTTTCTTTTTAAAGGTGTGTTCACACACATGACCAAATGGATAAGTAGAAATGTTATTTAAATCATGTAGCCCATTTCCAAAGAAAACAATTACATCTCGCCCTATACCACAAAACTTGCCTATATGCAATTCGACATCTTGATGGAAATCTGCAAAAACCTCTGTTATGTTTTGATGTCCGTATGTAAATTTTCCTACTTTCATTTTACCAACTCTTGTATTTTATTTTTTAAGAATTCTTTGTAGTCCCAAAACCTTTTACTTTTTTCAAAATTTTCCTCAACAAAAGCCTTTTTTTCATTATAAGTGTTTTCTGTTAAACTATTACACACATTTATTATTTCTTCCAAACTATTAACAATATACATTCCTTCTGTATTAAAATATTCTCCAATGCCAGTGCACCCATAGTATATTGGAATTGTTTTTGTTTTAAAACAATCAATAAGTTTTTCAGTGAAATAATATTTATTTCTCATGTTTTCTATTGCTATGTGAAATTGACTATCAAATAAAGCATTTTTTTCATCTCCCAATGTTTTCGTATCTTCTAAGTTTAATACATCTCCAGAATAGTTACCACTTACAAAAAAACTTTTGGGGATTTCTATTTGGCCTTGTTTTTCCCACAGTTCCTGTCTCATCACATGTGCGCTCGTTATCTTCTTACCGCCAACTATGGTAGAAACTTGAAATTTCTTTTCAGGATAAATGTATGGGGTTTTTATCCACGTTGTTCCGTATTCAAAAAGGTGAGCATTGTTGCATTTTTCTAAAACAGTTTCATCAAAAGTAAGTATATAATCAAAAGATTGATGGTTTTCAATAGCTTTTTCAATAACATTTGGTATTATTGCAGATGATTCTATGATTAGCAGAATTTTTACAGCATCTTCACTTCTATTGTCAAACCCATTCATATCCACAAATAACTCTATTTGTTTTTCGTGTGTAAATTGAAAGTCAAAGGCAAATGGACAAAAAACTCTAATGTCTTTCATTATTTGACTTTTTATTTTTTCATAATCGTTTTTGTCATATTCTATTTCAACATCCTTGTTATAGAACAACTTCATATATAACGCAAATCTACCTTTTGCCCAATCTACATATGTGGCAGGAACACTTCCTTGTCCGTTTTTATAAAAATTCATTCCAGACCCTACTCCAGCAAAATGTATTATGTTATCTCCAAAATCCATTATCTTGTTTAGTTCGCCGTACTTATTAAGAAAACTTGCATCTTCATTTGGAGAACCGAATTTTTCATAATCTAAATGATATATTTTCCCACCATTTTTTAAAATATCAAATGATATTGGGTCAAAAAAATCAATACAGGGAAATCCAATCGGATTGTAATATCCAACAACCATTCTGTGAATAGTGTCAAAATCAAAAGGTGATACCTTTTGGTTGTTATATCCAAAAAAATATGTACCAACAACATCAGAAATGCTGTCATATTCTCCATTTTTATTAGCCACATTCTTTTTGTATAATCTTCGAGGACCTATTAAGTCAAACCCTTCGTCAAATTTGTTTAATATATAGCTTAAGCATTCTGAACGAAATATGGTATCGCTGTCAAAATGTATTATTTGATTATAATCTCCATATTCCCCCTTTAAAACTTTTGTGAAAATATATGCCGTCCCCAGGTGCCCTTGGTTTTTATACATATTTAAAAGCACATCATCACCAGAAAAATCTATATATTCTATGTTTTTAAATTTACCAAGCTCTTTAAAGTCTTTATGTGTTCCAGCCACGTGAACAATTGTGTCTGGATGATATTTAAAAAAGCTTTCGAGACACTTTTTTCCAATAAGACCACAATTGTATATTTCTGTATAAATGATAGTTTTCATTCGCTATTTTTTTAAATACTTCTTTATTGTTTCTGTTATATAATCTTCACCCTCATTTCTACTGGCAATTGCTAAAAACTCGTTGTTATCTATCTTATAATCACATCCTCCAGGAACAATTGTTTTATCTACCTCAATGTTTAAAACAGATTCAATTTTTTTGACAAATTCCAATACACTCATTTTATTGTTAAAACACACATTCATTATTTTATTTGTCTGTGCATCATTTTCTATGATGTTGGGTAGAATATTTGTTAAATCATCTACATCCATGATATAGCGCACTGCACTTTTTTGAATTTGTATGATGCCTTTTTTTGTTATTTTATTCACAAAATAATTAAATGACGTGTTTTGATTATCCGTTTCTCCAATTATATTTGGAAGTCTGAAAATTAAATAATTTTTAAAATTGTTTTTAATGTACTCTTCTGTTTTAATTTTATGCTTTACATATTCTGAATTTACCAGAGTTTTGTCAAATATACTACATGTACTAAAATAAACCAATTTTTTATCAAATTCTTTTTCATAAAGCTGCAGCAATTTCAACTCTTTTCCAAATTGATTTTTGTCTGTTTCTTTTGAGTTTGACACTCCTGATGCAAAAAGTATTATATCTATATAATTCTTATATTTTCCGAATGCCTTCGCTATCATCCCACTTCCTACTACCATGATTAATATAATTTTTCTATTCTTTGATACTTTTGTTTTGCTCTCACAACTACTTCGACTTCTCTTTGTCTTGGAGCATTCGTGTTTCCATCACTATTTTGGTTGGCAACATTATAAACATATAATATTTCTGGAATATATCTTGACCTTTCTGCAGACATTTCAAGCATGGGAAATTGAAAACTTAGGTCTCCAGCAGTATCCAACCAACGCCCATCATCAAATTTAAAATCCTTTTCATTTATTAACAAAAAAAGCTCTCTTCGATATGTTCTTAGGTGAGAACCAAGCCATTGATGCTCTCTGAATGCATTTTTTGATATTACACTGTCTGGATATGCATGATAAATATGAGACACGCTTCTATATGGAAATTCACAATATGTGCCATATGTCATATATACATCCCCAGAATTATATACATCATTAAGTTTGCTAAGAATCTTGCCGCCATTTAAATAATCATCCCCATCTAGGCTAACGCAAATTGTATTCGGCTTTGAAAGCTGTGTTAACCACAACATATTGGCTATTTGTGGCAAACGGACTTCATTTTGATAAACGCTTAAAATAGGATATTCCTCAGAATATTTTTTAGCAATCTCAAATGTCTTATCCGTTGATTTTGCATCAACAAGAATTACTTCATAATTTTTATATTTTTGAGTTACTGCTGTGATTAAACACTGTTCAATCCACTCTTCTTGATTGCATGCGTCTATAATTATAGTAAAATGATTTTCCATGTTTATTATAAAAAGGTTTTTATATGTGCGCTTTTTTGTTTTATTATTTCTTCTTTCTTTTCCTTTGAGAGTAGTTTAAAATCCTCATAAATTTTCTTCATTTCATTTATAAATGGATTACTAAAATAAGTTGGGGGATGGTACAAGTGGAAAACATCAATGGGAGGGTGTTCGCTTGTACACATTTTGTCTATTGTGTTTATTTTTTCCCAGAAATATGAATCTTCTGGAGAATTTGCCAAAAACAAGTCTGCATCATATCCACCCACATCAAAAAGAAGCCCCCTTTCAACCAATATGGAGCCCCCTGGTGCCCCAAGCATTACTTTGCCTCCCAATCTTGGCAAATCTACTCCCTTAAGGTCTAAATTTAAGTCATCTATGTTTATCCTGCCTTGGACAATTTCTTTTGTTAGGTCAATATCGCAATATAAAGCACGCCTTTGTTGAAAACACTGTAGTGCTTTACATTTTTGATTGGTGATATTCAGTGCGATTTTTTGAAAAAAGTCCGATTGTATGACACAATCAATATCATGAAAAATAATGTATTTTGATATATTTGAATATAATGCCCCCATGTTATATGCCAAACATTTATTAAACAAATCACCTTCTTCACACTTAACCCAAATATAATTAATCTTATTGTCCTTACAAAATTTAGAATGTTCAGTTATGTGCGAATGTTCTATTACTGTGTATATAATGTTGAGCGGGGAGTTTTCTTTAGCTTTTAAAAAACTATTATACATTGGCGCCGCAAACTCTTTCCTCCCACGAACTGGAATAAGAAAATTAATATCAACTAATTCTTCTGGCTGCTGTATAATAATTATACTATCTTCTTTTATGTCTTTATAATTAATCATATTTTTCTATCTTTTTAAAACTTGACTTTTTGCTTATCTCATTGTGTATGTCCCACTGTAGCTGTTGGTTTACCTTGTCGTCGCTGATTGGGTTGTCTCTGTTATATATATACAACACTTTATCAATAAATTTTATTCTTTTCAAACCAGCCATCTCCATTATTGGAAATAATATGGCAACATCATAGGTCATTTTATAAAAATTTCCATCTTTGTCTTTTAAACAAGAAAATTCAGGGTCTTGCTCTTTTATTTTTTGATAAAGGCCTGCTCTAAAGGTTCTTATGTGAGAAACTCTAAATGGCGCCTTTCTCAAATTGTCAAATTCTATTTGTGTATACTCTGAGGCAAACCCCATTCTCCCATCAGTCCAAGATGCTTGTCCATATGTTATCCAACAATCATTTCTGCAATAAACTTCGTTTATATAACTAATTACATTTTTGTTCGGCAACCAGTCATCCCCATCCAAAAGCACGACTATTTCATGTGGTTCACAATGCTCCATTATTGCTTTGTGAATATTGGGTAATGCCGTTGTGTTTTCTTCATTTCTTATACAAATTGCTTTTGGATTATCATGTGGCAATAAGTCCCAGGAATTATCAGTAGAGGCATCATCGATAAAAATGACCTTATAATTATCATATTTTTGCGTTAATGCCGAATTTGCACATCTTTCTATAAAGGTAGATGCGTTATAAAACGGAACTATTATTTTAAAATAATGTTCATCGAGTTCCACGCTCGATGGCGCTGGTGATATAAAAAAAGGTGGTAACATAATTATATTTTTTTAAATTTAAATTCTATTTCTTGGTGGCATCCTATAATGCTTGAGAAATCCATTCTCTCAAAATCTATAACTTCTCCATTAAGATATTTATCGTTTAATTCTTTTGTTGTAAAACCATATTTTTCTCCATTTCTGTTTGGATATGTTATATTTACCATGTTGTTTGGAGAGTTAATTAAAACACTAGTCTTATAAGCTACCATAATTTCTTTTGGGTAACTATCAAATACTTGCAGTGCAGCTTCCAGAACATTTGGATTGTTGAAACTCGTGGCTTTAATCAGTTTCTTAATTTCTTTTGTCCTAAAAATATGGCCGTCAACAGAAAGGGGATATCCAAAATCAGCATAGCTTTTCGACCAGTTCCACCAAATAAATTTTTCATCTCTCTTGTTTGTAATAAGAACATTGTCGCATTTCATAGTGTAACAATGAGTTATGTTTGTTCCAAGTCTAAGACTGAAGCAAAAAATGTCATCATCATTTAAACACTCATCAATGTCATCTTCATATACATTATTGTATATTATGTCATCATCGGTAAAAAAACAAGTTTTGTTCAACGTGGAATTTAACAATTCAACAGTTTGTTCTTTAAAATTTACTTCTTCAACATAATTGACACTTTTAAATCTTTCCTTTATTAAATCATATGCCTTCTTAAATTCCTCATCAGAACATTTATATAAAACATTAATGTTGAATATTCCTTGTGCGTTTTTCTCAATTGATTCTAACAAAAGATGTAATTGTGCGGGGCGGTCAAAACTAAAAACTATTGCATTTATCATTATTCTAATTTTTTTCTCTATTTATTGAAAGATAATAAAAAAAAAAGAAATTTTCAAATATTTATTAAAAAATAACCCATAAGAATTATGAAAAAAATTAGCCAAAAGGAAATTGTACAAGCTATCATAACTGAAGCTTTAACTATTAAAAGAAAAAAACAGCTATTTGAAGAAGCTAAAAAAATAAATAGCGAGCTTAAACAATTAAACGAATATGGTCATCCAGGCGTAATGGCTGGGTTTGGTTTTAAGGATTATCAAGGTCCTAGTCCAGTTTTGGGATTGGTGACACCTTCAAATTATGAAGAACAAAAACCAGAAGGAGAAGATTGTGGATGCAAGCTTGACCAATTTCCAAAATTAGAAAAAGATATTGATAGCTTTGGCACAGAAGATGGCGTCGTTGGTGACGATACAGCAGCAGTAAATGATGTACAGGCAATAAAAGACGAAATTGAAGATATAAAGGCTAAATTAACTCAACTGGGAGACTCACTCGGTTCGCTTTAATAAAAAATAATAATTTCATTTTTTTTTACTATTTATAAAAAACTTAAAACTTAAAGTTATGGCAAAAATAAGAATTACCGAAGAAGAACTTATTCAAATGATAAATGAAGAATACTTCAAAAAGATTACTGAAATTAAGCTAAAGAATAGGCTTAAAAAAATTAATGAAGAAATTCAGCAAATTACTGAAGAAAACATTGATGAAGTTGAGGCGGGTGGAAAGAGCGCAGTTCGTTCTACGGCTTGGACTGGTGAAAAAGGCGGTGATAAAAAATGGGCACCAAAATTTCAAAAAAAAGGTAGCCACTTAGTTGAGGATAGTGAAGTAGAAGATGAGGTTGTTATAGACGATAATATGCCAAGTGATGAATTGCCAGGTGAAGGATTACCAGGAGAAGAATTACCAGGAGAAGAGGCCTTAGAAGGTGATTTAGACATTGAAGCTATCCTTGCAAAGTTAGCAGATGCTATTGAGGATAAGATTGAAACTGTTGTTGACGAAAAAATGGGTGGTGAAACATCTGAGGAAGTTCCTTCAGAAGAAGTTCCATCCGAAGAAATACCTTCAGAAGAAGTTCCATCCGAAGAAATGGATGAAAAGAAAACTCCATGTGCAGAAGGATGTCCAGAAGAAGAAGGCATTGTAAAAGAACAGGACGGAACAAGCGTTGCACAAGAACAAACTCCAAAAGAAGCGGTACCTTTTGATAATGGTAAAGCAGATATTCCAAAAACAGACCAACTTGTTAGTGAGGGTACAAAGAAAAGAATGCAAATTCTTTCTGGAATCAGAAAAAATGATTTTAATGACTAATTAAAAACATAAGGAAATAAAGAGCCTGCCAAAAAACGCTATAGTAATATAGCGTTTTTTTGTTTTAATAATAACTCATTTAATTTTTCATCACCTAAAATTATTAATAACTCTTTAAAAGTATCATATGATTTATATTTAGGTTTAAATTGTTGGTTTTCTTTGTTTGTCACCCATGTTAAATTTTCAGCCCTGTTATCAATTCGATTGTGGTTTATGTGGTGAACTTGCATTTCATTATCCATATTTTCAATAGGGTTGAAGGTTTTCAAAACTAATCTGTGTACAAAAAAAGCATATGTTTTACCATTATAATTAAACGTCTTTTTCCTATATCCTTTATAATTAAAAGTTTTTAAAATCCTACCAGTTTTATTATTTTTTAAATTACCCATGTTTGAAACCGAATAGTTATTGCCTAATAACTCTATATTTTTCCATATTTCCATATTAATAATTTTCCTTTAAAAGCTCTCTTCCGTCTTCTGTTATAACTTTGCTTTCTTCTCTTTCCATTAAACCATCCTGTTTGGTAGAAATTTTCTTGGGTTTTTTAGCAGTTTCAATCACTTTTTGTGGGTCTATTAAACCACTTCCTCTTTTTGTTTCTTTGTTTTCCATAAAATTTTAATTTTGATGTTTCTTATAAATAGTCTTATTTTTCTTCTTTTTCTTTATATAACTCATATCTATTTACGATTTCAATCAAAAATTTATTTCTGACAATATCTTGTGACGTAAATTCAAACGAGTTAACTTCTTCAACCCCATTTACCATTTCAATAAAATCTAAAAATTTTGAATCTTTCTTTTTTATATCATATTGACTTATATCTCCCATCAGAACAGCCTTTGAGTCTTTCCCCAATCTTGTTATCCATAATACCAATTGTTTCATTGTGGCGTTTTGTGCTTCATCTAATAAAATTATAGAATTATCATAAGTAACTCCCCTCATATAAGCAAGTGGCTCAACACATATATATCCTGAAGCTTTTAAAAAGTCTGCACTTTGCCTGCCAATAATTTTTTCAAAATTAGACATATAACTTCTCATAAAAGGAGCGGTTTTTTCATCTATGTCACCAGGCAAAAAGCCTAAATTTTCACCACTTTCCTGGATTGGTTTTGTAATTACGATTTTTTCAATTTTTTTATCTGCCAATAAATAAAGTGCTGCATAACACGCTGTGAATGTTTTTGAAGTGCCTGCTGGACCTTGAACTAGTGTGAAAATGTTATTTCTAATTGCTTTATAGAAGTCTTGTTGTTTGGGGGTTAGTTGTATTCCTGATTTTTCGATTTCACTTCTACTTATAGAGTGTTTTGTTTTTGGCTTTCCGTTATAACTGTTTACTTCACCTTTTAATTCGTCTTTTGTTTGGCTTCTATCGTTTTGTCCTCTTCTTTGTTTCATCCTTTTGTTTTACTTGGTTTACAACAATAAATATATGAAGAAAAAGAATTAAAATCAAAAAAAGAAAAATTAAAATATTTATATATAAATAAAACCATGGAAAAAACAATAAACCAAGATGAAGTAAATGCTTTACTCGCAGCTGAGATAAGAAAAGTGGGATTGAATGATGCTATAAAATTAGACAAGGTGAAAGAAAAAGTCATGCAAAAAATAAAAGAAATGAATCAAAGCATGAATGAAATGGAGAATCCAGCAGTCGCACAAGGGCCATCCACCTTTCCAAACCCAGAAGAAGATGAGGAAAGATTTAAAGTTGCTCCAGATATTAATCAGCCGAATATTGAGGCTCCTAAGATTGGCATGGAAGCAGGTACACAACCATTGGGCGTTCCATCTGAACCAAAAATTGCAATAATTCCAGAGGTACCAGACTTTTTAAAAGATGTAGAGCCTGGAAAGATTTTTGTATATGATTTTAACGAACTTAGTGTGGGGGGTGAAAATCTTTCAAACAAACCATTTAAAACAATGGAAAATCCAGATGTTTGTAAATCAATGCAACAAATGTGGTCTGAGAACGGAGTAACAAAGGTGGAGGTATACCAAACAAAGTTCGAAAAAATAGGAGATATTATTTTTGATTACAAAAGCGGACAGTCTCAATTTATTCAAAGAGGTGCCGAACCTGATTTTGATGTGCAACAACAATATAAACAAAATCCATATGCAGCTGACCCCACAAAAGAAATAGAAAGCTATTTAAAAAACACCGTTGACGTTGACCAAAAGGTAAATGATGTCATAACAAACATTGTGAAAAACTATTTTCTTACGAATTCTGAAAGGGCGGTAAATGATAATCAGACGATAGGAATTGATGTAAATGACTTAAAAAATACAAATCCAGTTCCACCGCAACAAATGGGAATAAATAGAGCCATTCAAGAAGAAAAAGTTACAATGAAGGATTTAATTGAAGCGTTTCAAAAGATTGACACTCCAGCGGAATTGTTAGAAACAATCGAGGGAAAAAAAAACAGCGCCAAATTGGTCTACGAAGACAGAGAGATAAAAAAGTGGATTTTAAATGATAAGGAATATTATTTCCCATCCGACCCAATGTCTACAAGAAAATGTTATGTTAAATAAATTTATCTATTTACTTTAGCATTACATATAATTAAATTTAAATAAAAAAATCATGGAAAAACTTTGGAAAATAAAAAACCTGACAAAGGGACCAGTAAAACTTACTGTTTGCGTTAAATCTGATATGGCACCAGGCCTTATATTACAACCCAATCAATTTTGTTTGGGCAAGCAACAAATGACAGCGCCTCTCGACAAACAATCAAAAACAAAAATGGTATCAATTGAAGATTTTGATAACACTTATTCTTTAGACTTAGCGAAAGCTTATGATGAATCTGTTTTGGACAGGGCAAAAGAAAAAACCGAAAATTACGCAAAATAATTAAAAACTATTTATTTTACTTTTTTCGAATCCTATATTTAATTTATATTAAGTATAGGATTTTTTTGTTGAGGAGAAGGATGACTTGGGGGTGGGGTAATGGAACAAAATTTTATCATATTTATAATAAAATATAATTTATGAGAAGAACACAAAAACAACTTAAAGAAGAAGAAATTCTTTTCCAAATAATTCAAGAAAATAATCAATGGATAGGTTGTCGAATTTGCCCAGAATGTAATAATAAAATAAAGCACTCTGCATTTAATAAAAATGTTTTAATGCGAACAATAAGGAATTCTTTAAAAATTCATTGTGCCTCTTGTAATAAAAAAGGTGAAAACAACCATTTTTTTGGAAAAAATCACTCTAAAGAAACAAAAAAAATACAATCAGAAAATAGAATTGGCAAGGGATGCGGCGAAAACAATGCAATGAGTAATATTAAAAACAGAGAAGCTCTTTCTAAAACAATAAAAGCAAAGTATGATAGCGGCGAATTTGATTTTTTGAGAAAAATACAAAGTGAAACTGCGAAGAAAAATCAAGCGTCAGGATTGTTAAAATATGCACCGATTTCAGAACCAGAAAAGGAAATAAAAAAAAGCTTACAAGAAATAGGATTTTCCGTTGAATCTCAGTTTCCAATAAAAAGTTTACATTATGATTTGTTTATAAAGGAAAAAAATTTATTAATTGAATATAATGGCGATTTCTGGCATTGTAATCCAAAAAAATATCCCGCAGATTATTTAAACAAAAAAAAGAACATGACAGCCGAAGAATTGTGGGAACAAGATGAAAAAAAGAAAAATATAGCAATAGAAAATAATTATAAATTTATTGTTATTTGGGAAAGCGATTATAAAAAAAATAAAGAAATAGAAATAAATAAAATTTTAAATATAAAATAAATGGAAAAAAACAAAATTAAATTATTATTACAACCCTCAGACAATCAAGGAGTTGGACATTTTCGTTCTATTTGGCCAGCACAATCAATACAAGAAAACTTTGGGAATGAAATCGAAGTTGAAATTGGTATTGATATCGATTACAATGATATAAATTATTTGTCGCAATTTGACATAATCCACTTTCATAGGCAAATGGGAGATTATGCTAAATTTGAAGCATTGTCAAAACAACTAAGAGAAAAGGGTACAGTTCTTATAATGGACTTAGATGACTATTGGGAGCCAGCCACAACACATCCTCTTTATGAAATAGTAAAAAAGGATAAACTTTCTGAAAAGATACTAAACAATTTAAAAAATGTAGATTGTGTTACAACAACAACAGATGTTTTTAAAAAATATCTTTTAAAAATTAATCCATATGTTCATGTCATTCCAAACGCTTTAGATATGAATCATAAAATGTGGACATCGGAAGTTCAAGAAAACAAATCGGGAAAATGCCGAATTGCTTGGATTGGTGGGTCTAGTCATCTTCATGATTTACTTTTATTGCAAGACTCAATGTTAAAGCTTAACTCATCTCAAGAGCTGACAGATAAATATCAAATTATTATGTGCGGATTTGACATTAGAGGTACTATAACTGAAATTAGACCAGATGGGTCAACAAATATGAGAGTCATTCAACCCAATGAAAGCGTATGGAATAAATTTGAACAAATTTTTACAAGTGATTATTCTTTGATTAAAAACAAAAAATATGTTGAGTATCTTAAGGCGATAAAAAAAGATGATTTTCCAGGGTTTGAGTTGGAAAATTATGTAAGAAGATGGACTTTGCCGCTAACTCAATATGGAAAACACTACGACTATTGTGATGTTTGTTTGTCACCGCTAGATGAAGTAGAAATGGTTAAAGACAGCAAGGGAACAATTTCAAGAAGAGTTCACATGTTTAATGAAGTCAAATCGGAATTAAAAATCATTGAGGCTGGTATGAAGAAAAAGGCGCTTATTGCTCAGGATTTTGGTATTTATAAACACTTGCTAAAGGATGGAAAAACTGGAATCTTGGTTTCCGATAATAAAAAAGGTTGGTACAAGGCAATGAGAGAGTTGATTTTAAATCCAGATTTAAGAGAAACTTTGGCCAACAATCTTCACGAATTCGTAAAAGACAAATATGAGCTTAAAAACGTAACAGAAGAACGTGTGCAATTCTATAAAAAAATTATACAAGAAAAACAAAGCGGCGAATTAAATGTATTTTCACAAAAAAGAGTTGAAATGCATGCGCCAAAATCAAACCCTTTTAATTTAGAAGGCATCATACAAAGGCCTCCAGTATTATTAAAAAATCGTCCATAATTAAACATTTTTTAATTTTTCTCGTATAACAAAGAAAAAATTATGTTTGGAGCTATAGTTGGAGATGTAATAGGTTCATATTATGAATTCTATAATTGTAAGAGTGAAAAATTCGATTTGTTTTGTGAAAAAACAAGATTCACGGACGATACTGTTTTGACCATTGCGGTGGCCGATGCTTACATGAATAAAAAAGATTATGCTATTACCTATAAGGAATATGCCAGAAAACACAAATTAGCTGGCTTTGGAGGAAGTTTTGTTAATTGGGTGGATGGAGATAGTATGTTACCATATAATAGTTGGGGAAATGGCTCCGCAATGCGTGTAAGCTCAATCGGGTGGTTGTGTAATACTCTTGAAGATGTTTTAAAAGAAGCTGAAAAGACAGCTGCAGTCACCCACAATCATTCTGAAGGTATAAAAGGAGCCCAAGCAATCGCAGGCTCAGTTTTTTTGGCAAGGATGGGAAAAACAAAAGAAGAAATAAAAGAATTTGTCATAAGCACATTTGAATACAATCTAAATAGAACATTAAGTGAAATAAGGCCAACATACAAATTTGATGTATCTTGTCAAGGGTCTGTTCCAGAAGCCATCATAGCTTTTTTAGAATCAAATGACTTTGAAGATTGTATAAGAAAGGCTATTTCTATCGGAGGAGATAGTGATACAATTGCAGCCATGGCTGGAGGAATTGCAGAAGCATACTACAAAGGAGTGCCTGAAGAAATTGGAGTAAAAGTGTTTGAAATAATAACTAAAGACACAGAATTCGAGCCAATTCTCATACAATTCTACGAAGCAATTAATAAAATATAACAAAAAAGCCCCAAATTCTGGGGCTTTTCTTTTTTAGATAGTTATCTTTTCCATTTTATCATCAAGTTCAAATTTGATGTCCTGTCCGTCAATATTAAGAGTCATTTCTTTTTCATCCCTGCTGCTAAATTCTTTAAACCATGACTTGCCAACTACACATAAAAACTTGCTCTTCGAAATTTCATTCATTAGTTGATTCTTCCTTTTTCTGAAAAGCTTTGATTTTTTATCAATCCAAGACTCGATGAGTTTGTCATCCTCGATATCTTTCATGGATTTCATAAAATTTTCAAATTCTTCAATTGCAGGAAGCAATAATGATTCTCTTGCAGATAAGCTTTCACCTTTTTTGTATTTTTCTAGAACTTTCTGGAAATCTTTTTCTGCGGTCATTAAAGTAAGTCCACCGATTTTAATTTTAAGTGAATTTACAAAAATTTCTTCTCCAGTTTTTTCCAAAGTACTGGGAGGGTTGAATCCATTGGCGGTAATTCCTAGTTCTTTTAACCAATTTGTTTCTTCTTCTCCATACAGGTTAATAAAATCAAAACTTACTTTTCCTAGTTTTGCTTTTTTGTAATGGTTGAATACTGAATTGTTTGCTTTTAATTTAAGAAGTTCATATTCGTTTTCAAACAATTCTTTCGCAGACATTGTATTAACCATTAATCGATTAATAACTGGAAGAGATGAAAAATCAAGAACATAAATCTTTTCAGACTCATATTTTTCCCCTTTTAAAAGTCCATTTTTTTGAAGTTTATCAAAGGTAGACTCTGTTAAACTAATTGGAAGTTGATAGGTGTGAATTACACCATCTTTAATTAATGTATAATTCCTAAACTTAGATGTTTTAAAGATTTTAGGAAGCTTAGAAAAACTATTCTCAGGCAATTCCACTTGTCCTGGATATCTTACCTGAACAGAAAGATTGGCTCTTTTTTCATTCCAAACCAAATCGGTAATAGGGTAGCCCATATTTTCATCCTCGTATTCAAAAGTCAAGCCTTCTTTTTTAGAAACCTCTTCAGCTTTTTCTTTTAACTCATTTACCTTTCCTTCTTTTAATAGTTTTTCTAATTCTTCTTTGTCCTTATCTGTCATTGCTGATTTTAAAACAGCTTTTGCTCCAATTCTTTTATATTTAAATGCTTCGTGATTGGGGAACCATAGGTTGTTTTCTTCTTCCATTAAATCCTCAATCATATCAAGTACACAATACGCATCTTCTGCAGGTTCCAAATCAGGATTATATCCCTCAACAAATCTTGCGTTTTTATCTTTAACTGCTTGTAAAAACTCAGCTTCCAATTCGTTTATTTTTTGAGTGCCAAAAGTATTCGCTTTTTTTACAATAAATTTGGCGTCACCAATAAATTTTAAAACCTCAGAAACTTTATTGTAGTCGCTAATTCTACTAAAACTAAATAATGCAGCATAAAGGGCGGTAGAAAATTTATCCTTTTCTTCGTCTTTGCCATGCAACCTCTCTTTGACATTAGTTGCCTCGCTCAACATATTCATTTTAACTTCAGTTCCAACGGGATATTTTGAAAAATAATAAAATCCCTCATCGTCTTCATTAACGAAAACTTCATTTTTGTCATTTGTTGAATAATTGATAACTTCCCCATCAGCAGTGATGTTAAACACACTCCCAAAACTTAAACCACCTTCCAGTTTAACATATTTTCTTTTCGAAGTCTTTTGACTATTGAATTCTTTTTGAATGTAAGGTTCGTAGTCCTGAAAGTGTTCACTGAAAATGTGAACTCCACCCATTTCACAAGCTATTTTGGCCAACAATTCCTTATTACAATACCAACCGTATTCAACCACTGTGGAACTTGATAATTGTTCTTTAATTGCATTAACAGCACCTAAAATTTCTTTGGTGGAATATTGGTTGTCGTATCCGTCAGTAATAAAAAACAAAGAGTTAATAATTCCTGGTTTTTCTTTTATAACCCTAGCAATAACTGCATTCGCCTCAACAAATGGGTCCTTAAAAGCGGTTAATCCAACCGTAGTTAGATATCTGTCAATTAACTCCTTAACCTTAATTAAACTGATGTTGCTTTTTAAATGATAATCTTCTAAAATAACACCACACTGTCCTCTTCCAGAGAACCAGATAATTGTTAATGAATCTTCAGGTTTTAAATCAGTTGAGATTTTATTATATAAATCCTTTCTGATTTTTGGTAATTCGTCATACATTGACCCAGAACAGTCGACTATAAAAACATGGTGTGTGTTAACCACAACTGTTTTTACTTGTACTGTGTCTTTTTTGATTTTTTGGTTAATCAAAAAAAGTTCGTCTTTAATCTTGATAAATTTTATCATTTTTATTAGTTTTAATGAAACATGTTTTAAAAGGCAAATATAGGAAGAATTTTTCAAAAGTCATAATTTTTGTATATTTATATTAAACTTTAATAAAATGAAAGATATTACTTTAAATTTTGGTGCTATAAGAGACACTATCACAAGACTTTCTTCAATGGAAATATTAAAAGAAAGTACAGATAATACGCTAAAAGTCTTTACTGATATGGTAAAAAAGAGCCCAACCTTATTAAAACAACATTATGTTTTTAAGAATTTTGAGGATGCCAAGCCATTTGCGAAGGAAAGGTTGGCAGAAAGGTTTATAAACCAAAATTTAAGTATATTGAGGGGAATAAAATGGCAAGATATTATTAATGAAAATAAAAACATAAGAATTTCTTTGTTGGAAAACAGCCATGTTGAGTCAAATACTGGAAAAAACGATAAATTATTCAACAACATCCATACACTAATAGAATCCGCTACAAACCCAAATTTTACAAAAACACAAGTAGAACAGGAGGCTTACGAGTTTCTTTTGGAATATCTAACCAGAGAAGTGCCTGCTGCGGAGGCATCAAAAGAAAAAATTGACAATCCTGAATTAAAAAATTGGCAGTATATTACAAAGCTTGCAGTAAATAACTTTAACGAAAGATATTCTCATTTAAATGAAGAGGAAAAAAGAGTTTTGAGCATGCTCCTGGCCGATGACAATAAAAAAATGAATCATATTCAAGACTTAAGAAAAGAAAATTTAGATTTGATTAAAGATTTATTAAAAGAAGCAAAGGAACAAGAAAGAATAAGTATATTAGAGGCATTTAAGGCTAAGTTAAATAAAGAATATGTCTTTGATTCTTATAGCGCTGATGATTTTATTATCTCGTATTCTGAGCTTAATGATAATTTAAAAAACATGTAAAAATAAAAGCCGCTAAAAACGGCTTTTTTACATTTTAATCAACATTAATTTCTTCTATACGAACCATTCCGCAGTTCACAATTTCTTCTTTTGTTTCCCCGACTAATCCTTCCCAATCGGCACCATCAATGTCTTCTTGTGCCTTTTCTTTTGTGGAATATGCTTCTGCGAATCCCATATCCCATTCACATTTAATCTTATATATTATCATAATTTTATTATTTTTCCTAACAACAATACGTAATATTTTTTTCTGGTTCAGCGCCCCAATCTTCTCTACATTTTCCTTTATCTCTCAACTCTACTCCCTCACACTCCACAAATATTTGCCTTCTGTTTTTTGAATATCCATTACTAAAACAAATTATTACGTCTTTAGGGTTATAAATCGTTCCTTTTATATCTATTCCAAACTTATAAGAAGGTGATTCTTTTATACCATGGCATCCAAGAAACCAATTAAAACTTGTAAATTTCTTTGTCCAATATAGTTTAAGTTCTCTATATTCTTCTGTCTTTTCACCACACGCAATCATGTCAAACCATTTTGATTTAACATTCAAGTGCAGAATTTGTTTTGGCTTTTGAATTTCTTCTGACATAAAAATTATCCTCTGTTTTTTTTAAATTGTCTCCGACAAAGTTAGAGATTTTTACACACTCTTCAAACAATTCTGTGTTTTTTTTTGCATTTAATGGATATTTTTTTTCTGATTTAATATTCAGCGTGTGTAAATATATTTCTAAAGAAATAAAATTTGATTTATTGTTGTAGTTAAAGTTTTCTGGTATATTGTAAATATATATGTTTTCTTCATCAAAAGGGAAAAAATAGTTTTCATGTAAAAACCCCTTTACTTTTCCGTGCAGGAGAGATTTTAAATTATCTTCAAGAAGTTTCCTTTCGTTATTTAGTTGATTTATGGTGGTTTTCGGTTTAATCCAAAAACTAGCATTAATATAAATGGTTTGAGGGAAATCCCTATTTTCTACGGTTCCTATTTTTACGTTAATGTTTTTATTAGTTAAAACGTTATTGTTTACTGTTATTTCCCTTGCCGTCCTTTTATTCATTTCTTCTCATTTTGTCAAAATATAATAAAAAAAAACACAATTATCAAATTTTGCAATATTTATATAAAAATACATTCTTTATGAACTCAGAACTTAAAAAATTCATCCAAGAAAAAGTAAAAAAACTTCATAGACTAACCATGTTAGAAGAGCAGAAAAAAGAAATTGAAGCTGATTTAAAACTTCTCGCAGAAAGTAAGACTACAGATAAGTGGATTCAAAAAGCAGTAGACCCAGAACATAAAGGATATTGTACTCCAATGACTAAGGCAACTTGTACACCAAAAAGAAAAGCTTTGGCAAAAAGATTTAAAAAGGGAATAGACGAAGAACTTGACTCAAAAGAAGAATCTACATTAGTTGATAAATCTAAAAAAGATAAAGAATAATCTTATGATAAAAGACGGAAAATATATAATTGCAGAATTCTATAGTTTTAAGCCAGATAATGCTAGAAAACTCATTAAAGAAGCTGAAGAAAGAGATGAACCAATTATTATGACTGGTATTTTGCAAAAAGCAAATACATTAAACAGAAATGGTAGGGTTTATCCATATGATATTTTAAGGAGAGAGGCCACCAATTACATGAAGTTAATCGAAGACGATTTGGCTGGCGGAGAATTAGACCACCCAGATTCAGCAGTGGTTTCTCTTACAAACACTTCTCACAAAGTTCTTGATATGTGGTGGCAGGGAGAAGAGTTATACGGGAAAATAATGATTGCATATACGAAATCTGGAGAGACATTAAAAGGATTGTTAAAAACAGGGTTTAGATTGGGAATTTCTTCAAGAGGGGTTGGTTCTGTAAAGACAATAAAAGGGGAAGATGTAGTACAAAATGATTTCGAATTAATAGCATTTGATTTTGTTTCATCACCATCAACTCCAGGGGCATATATGTACAGAGAAGGAAGAGAGTGGGGGCTAACTCCAATTACAGAAGAAAAATGGAGACAAATAAAGTGTGAAAACGGCATTTGTAGAGTGATTGAGTCCGTAGAATCTCCAAGAATTATTCTTCCAGAAGAAAAGGAAATTATACCAGCTACTGAATGTATGTGTGAAGGATACAAAAAGCTTTTTAATTTATCCAATAATGATTTTTGGAAAAAAATCTAATGAAAATTTAATTTTTACATTTTTTTTGATATTTATTAAAAAGTCTTAAATAATTACAACTATGGACAAAACAAAAAAGACATCATTAGATGAAGCGAAAGCTAGTTTTGAAGAAATTAAAAAATTTGCAACCGAAGCGGCAAAAAAGGAATTTGAGAATGAGCTTAATGAAAAAGTTGACAAAATCTTAAAAGAATCTTTATCAGTTGACGTTGACGATGAAAATAACGTTACCATAGCCACAGATGAAAAAATTATTGATGTGACAAATAATGGAGAAGTTGAGGTTGAAGAAAAACCAGTAGATGATGAAATATCAATAAGTAATGATGATGATGAAGCAATTGAAATTGAAAAAAATATAGACGAAATGATAACATTTGAACAAGAACAAGCTCCAGAAGCAGCTCCAGTGGACGCTTCAATAGCACCATCTCCAGAAGCAATTCCAGGAGAAGCTCCAGTAGAAACTCCAGCGGAAGCTCCAGTTGAAGAACCTGTAGATGATGATGTTTTAAAACTCGCAAAACTTATTGACACAATAATTGATAAAAAGGTCAGTGGAGATGCTGGAACAGAACAAGGTGTTGATGTAGATTATATAGATGATGAAACATCAGCAGCGGCTCCTGCAGTAGACGTGCCACCAGCACCAGCCCCTGCGCCTGCAGCACCACCAATGGAGGAAGATGATGACCTTTTAGAATTTTCTTTAGAGGAAATCAAAGAGTGCGGTATGGGAGAAGGTGAAATGTTAGAATTTAACATTCCCGAAGAAAAAGAGAATAATTATTTTGAAATAGATGTTGATGAAAATCCCGAAGCAATGTTACAAGCTGCTGGGGATATAGATAGAGAACCAGAATGGAAACAAGAGGTTCCTTCATTAGACATTCCATTAGTAAATGAAGAAGAGTTAGAAGAAGTAAAAATGAAAGGACAGTCATATGCAACACAAAGAGGTGCCGAAGTTAGTACTGGTCCAGAAAACGCTGTTCAAAACAGAGGAAGACAAAATGGTGTTGACAATGTTCCTCACACAAGATTAGAAGAATCAGAAAATAAAATAAAAGCTCAATACGAGTCTAAAATAGACGAGCTATCAAAGGAAAACAAACGTTTAAACGAATCTAACAAAGAGTTTGGTGAAGTTATTAAAAATTACCAAGAATCTTTTAAGGATTTAAGAAAACAATTCGATGAAATGCAAACCTTCAATGCAAAGTTAGCTTACGCCAATAAAATTTTTGCAAGCGGCGGCTTATCAACAACAGACAAAGCTAAAATAGCAGAAGAATTTGACAAAACTACAAACGTAGACGAAGCAAAGAAGCTTTATAATAAAATTTTAGAAGAAAACAAAATTGTCGTAAATAAAGACAATTCTTCAAAACTTAAAGCTCCTACCACAAACACAATTAAAGGAAAAGATGTGGTATTTGAAAGTGCTGAAATGAAACGTAGAAAAGTTTTAGCAGGAATCGATAAAAATGAAGATTGTTAATAATTTAAAAATTTTAAACTATTTATAATTTTCAAACAAAAAATAAACTTAAAAAAATTAAAACAATGAGTGAATTATTAAACAGCGGTAAAGTAGGTTTGACAGTGTTCAAAGACTTAGCCGAACAAAGAAAAGCAATCGTTAGAAACTGGAGTGAATCTGGTTTGCTTGAAAACCTTAATGGTATGAAGAAAACTAACATTGCACAACTTTTAGAAAACCAAGCGCATCACATGTTAAATGAAGTAACATTAGATGCATCAGCAGGTAGATTTGACACAGTAGCTTTCCCAATAGTACGTAGGGTTTTCTCTCGTCTTTTAGCTAATGAAATCGTATCTGTACAACCTTTAGCTCTTCCTTCAGGACTTTTGTTCTACATGGATGCAAGAGTATCTTATGCAGGTTCTGACAATACACAGGCCAATCCAGTTTCTCACGAAACAGCATGGCAAACTGCAAACGGAAGAATGAGTAAAGTTGCTCCAGCTAATACAGCAAATGGACAAGCTGGTCCTACATTCTGTAACACAACTGCATACGAAAGATTCTATAACAATAGAGGTTTCGATTTGTCATTTGGTACAGGTGAAACAGCTCAGGGAACCGCTTATCCATTAACAATTTCTGGAAGCAGTTTTTCAAACGGTCTCGCTGCAGTAAGCGACCTCGCTTTAGGAACAGGATTTGATGTAAGTAAACAACAATCAAGTGCAACTGTAAGATTTTCTGCTCACACTGCAGTTTATTACAGTGCAGGTTCACAAAACATCCTTATCGTAGCAGCAGGTGGAAACATTCCTTTCTTCTCACAAATTCAAACATGGACAGAAGATATGTTTGCTGACAACCAAGCAAATGTTGTATTTGATTTAAGACCAGCTTCTGTAATTGGTTCTGACTTCAATACAGCTATGTTAAACAACGGTGCTGGACTATTTGGCTCACTTTTCCCAATTGGTTTTACTCCAGTTTATGAAGTGTACAATAACTTAGAAGGTAAATCAGAAATGGCAGAAATCACATTAAGATTCTCTTCTGTAACTGTTAATACCATCACACGTAAATTACGTGCACATTGGACACCTGAATTAGCCCAGGATTTAGAAGCATACCACAGTATTGATGCTGAAGCTGAATTAACAGCTTTATTGTCAGAACACGTGGCTGCTGAAATTGACAGGGAAATTATTATTGATATTGCTAACCAAGCACCTTTCCGTGCTCGTTGGGACTATCAAGGATTATCAAACAACGCTAACTTCTTCGGTACTCAAAAAGACTGGAACCAGACTCTTATCACAAGGATTAACGAACTTTCTGCACAGATACACAAAGCAACTCTTCGTGGTGGTGCAAACTGGGTAGTTTGTTCTGCTGAAGCTGGTGCAATCTTTGACGACTTAGAATATTTCCACGTTGATACTTCTGCTTCTCCAGAATCAGAAAAATACAACTTGGGAGTTGAAAAAATCGGAAACTTGGGTTCACGTTACGTAGTCTATAAAGACCCTTATTTACCATCACAATTGGTTCTTTTAGGACACAAAGGAAACACATTCCTTGAAGCAGGTTACATCTACGCTCCTTATATTCCATTACAATTAACACAGACTATCACTGACCCTAACGACTTCACACCTCGTAAAGGAATCATGACTCGTTATGCTAAAAAAATGGTTAACAACAGGTTCTACGGTGTTATTTATATTGACAACATCAACACTTACTAATCTAGGTGAATACAATAAGAAGGGGCTGAATTTCAGCCCCTTTTTTATTTTACAATATTTATGAATCTTTTATAATTTATAACTATTTATAAAAAAACAAAATGTTAAGCTCAAAAGACAATACAACATTAGTAATTTTAAATCCAGGAAGATATGATGTTGATTCCTGTGAAATAGAGGATTGTCCAAAAGAAATTTTGTATATTGAAAGTGGTTTAGTAGAAATTTTTCCACTTAATGGAAATTCTTTTTTTTGGAATGCTACTGCTGGAATGAAAATTAAACTTGTTGTTAAAAAAATTTTAATTTCATCAGGATTGTTTTGTGCTTTCTTTGTTGCATACAATGGAGATGCGCAAGGCTCTGTGGAAGAACTCTCTTATTTAATTGATGAGAGTGGTAATAATTTTGTTGATGAATCAGGTAATAAATTTATAATGATATAAAATGGCAGATTTAAGATTAAAAGATAAAAGTGAAATTGGTCGTGCGCTAAGCGACGACGATTTAATCTTTGTTACAAAAACAGTCGAAGATACTGATAACAATTCTACTTTTAGTAGAGTTAAAAATCAAATTACTAATTTTGTAACAGGATTAACAGAAAGTATTTATGCTAAACTTTCTCATCTGCATACAATATCAAACATTACAAATTTAACCGAAGAATTAAACACAAAAGCGAGCCTAAGTGCTGCGACATTCACGGAACAACTAAATGCTTCAACTTTTAGTGCAACAACATTAAGTGCAAGCACAATTATAAGTGCAGGCACAAACATAAGCAGTTTGTTTATAAAAACTGGAGGAGACTCTGTTTCGGGTGATTATTATATAACTGGAGGTGTCGATGCTATGTCTTTTAACGCTGATTATATAAGAATAAGCGGAACTGACCTTGACAATTTGTTTGTCAACGTGACGGGAGACACAGTAAGTGGACAACTAAACGTTTCAGCTCTTAGTGCAACAACATTAAGTGCAAATACAATTATAAGTGCTGGCACAAACATAAGCAGTTTGTTTATAAAAACTGGAGGAGACTCTATTTCAGGTGATTATTATATAACTGGAGGTGTCGATGCTATGTCTTTTAATGGAGACTATTTAAGATTGGGCGGTGTTGATATAGCTAATTTATTTGTTAATGTCACAGGGGACACAATAACAACACTTAGTGCAACAACATTAAGTGCAAACACAATTATAAGTGCTGGCACAAACATAGAGAATATTTTTATAAAGAACGGTGGAGGAAATGTTTCTGGTGATTATTATATAACTGGAGGTGTCGATGCTATGTCTTTTAACGCTGATTATATAAGAATAAGCGGGACAGACCTTGACAATCTATTTGTTAATGTCACAGGAGACACAGTAAGTGGACAACTAAACGTTTCAGCTCTTAGCGCAACAACATTAAGTGCAAGCACAATTATAAGTGCAGGCACAAACATAAGTAGCTTATTTATAAAAACTGGAGGAGACTCTGTTTCAGGCGATTATTATATAACAGGCGCTGTTGATGCTATGTCTTTTAACGCTGATTATATAAGAATAAGTGGAACTGACCTTGACAATTTGTTTGTCAACGTAACGGGAGATACAGTAAATGGACAACTAAACGTTTCAGTTCTTAGCGCAACAACATTAAGTGCAAACACAATTAATGGAGAAGTAAAATGGGATGTTTGTTATTTAACATACAGTGGAACTTCTGGTACGACATCTGGAACACATGGATGTACTTTAACAAGTCCAGGAAATTGGACTGTTACAAATTATTCTACTACATATTATTGTGATGATGCTGGCGGTAATTTAAATATTATAATTCCTGACGCAAGCGCAATCAATGAAGGTAAAACATTTGTGTTTGTAAAACCAAGAATTGTTTCATCATCTAATTATATTTCTATCACAACACCATCAAAGCAATTTGTTAACACATATACAGCTCAAACTCTTTATTCATCGAATGATAGAATAGAAATGGTCTCGGTACCATTTAGTTCTAACGGAAGCTTAACATACAAATATAGAACGACTAATTCAACAATTCAAATTAATGAAGTAATAGAAGTTTCTCAACTCGGAAGTCAATTATTTACAACCATAAAAAGTGCTGTTGATTTTTGTAATTCTTATGCAAATTCAGCGAAAAGAATAAAAGTAAATCCAGGTAATTACCCAATAACTCAAACTGTTGAAATTAATTGTGCATACCCTATTACAATTGAGGGATTTGGGACTGAAACCACGTTATTATATGCAACATCAGCTCTTAGTGGCACTCCAATGTTTGATATTAAAACAAACTGTGATTTTTCAAACCTTTCACTTTCAGGCACAACTGGATATGGATTAGTTGATGATGAGTGTTGTTTAGATTGTTCAACTTCTGGTTTATATTTTGAAATACATCAACTAGTAATTGATGGCTTCTTTAAAGGAGTGGAGTTAGAAGGCAATTCGGAAGTTTGGGTTTTTGATAGCATAATAAAAAATTGTGTAAACGGTTTATGGTGCGTAGGAGCGAAAATGGGAGCTTCAGAATTAACTTTAACAAATAATACTAACGGAGTTTATCTGTCTGCATCAACCACAGCGGATACTTTCTCAATTCAAAACACAATATTTAACGTTCTTTCTGGAGAAACAGGTATTCAATATAAAGATAATATAATAAAACCAACATACCATTTTGCCACAGGAAATGCATTTTATGGACAGGGAACTTATATAAGTGGTCTTACATTTAATACATCAGCACAATCTGATATAAGATATGAAAACAATGCTGGATTATCTGATTATAAACCATTATATTCAATGTGGATTACAGGAAGTACATCTGCTGTAACTTGTACAAATCAAAATCAATACTATAAGGCTACTTTTACAGAGGCTAATATTGCAGGGTCAGAATATATTAAATTTTCTGGTAACACTGTAAATAAAGTGACTTATTTGCCCCAAATTTCAAGAAGAGTACGAATGTTTTTATCAGGAGATTTATCTTGTGGAACAAATACAAAAACAATATCAATATCAATTTTTAAAAACGGAAACATAAAGCTTCAAGATATTGATGTTATTTGTGCAGCAAATGGTCAGCCTTATCCATTTTCTCTTGTTGGTGAAACCACAGTAAATCCTAATGATTACTTTGAAGTATTTGTTGCGAATTTAACAGATGGTGGAAGAGCTGTAACAGTAAGAACAATGATGTTTTTAATAACCACATAAACAATTTTTTGTAACATATTTATAATAAAATAAAAAATGGCACTATACAATCAAAATTACGAAGCAAAATTACTAAATGCAGGGGATACATTTACTGGAAGTACTACAACTGCGACAACTATACATCAGGTTTTTTGTTTGTCTGGTGGAAACATCAGTATTACTGCATTGGGAGGTGGTTCATTTACATGGTCAGCCACTACAAGCCAAAGCTTAGATGTTTTAGTCGGATATTGCAAAGCAAATTCTGGGCAGTTTGTTGGTTTTAAATCTCAATATACAGGAAAACAGATTCCATATTATAAATATTAAAATAATTAGTTATGTCATTTTGTACAGATAGATGTCTTTCTGGAATGTCGGACGACGACAAATCTGCTCTTATCGATAGAATAAGATACAAGATTGGTGCGCCCGTAATGAACGTGGAGTTAATAGACCGCCAAATAGAAGAGTGTATCTGTGAATCAATAGAAGAATATTCCACATACATAAACAATTGGGTTCTTACAAATAGGCTTGGGGAAATCTTAGGATTGCCCTCAGATATGGATTTTACTCTTAAATATGTTTCTAACAGTTTATATTTTGAGAAAAGTTTTGGCAAATCCATTGCCGAACAAGCTGGATTGGGAACTGATGGAACAAGAGAATTAAAAACAACATCAATTACCTTAACTGCTGGAACTCAAAATTATATTATTCCAGCTGGGCGTGAAATTAACGATGTTCTTTGGTTTACCCCCTCGTTTATAAACCTTTTTGGGTTGGACCCGTTTGCAAATACAAACATAGCATTTTCTGAATTCGGGGCATCATTCGCTGGTCACACACTATATCATGTAATGCCCGTTTTTGACACCATTATGACGGCTCAGGCTGCTGAATTAAGAAATAGAGTAAGAGGGTCTGAATATTCATATATTATCCGTCCAGGAGCTTCAGGAACAAAAGTTCTTACGCTTTACCCTATTCCAAATCCGAACAGTGGAGTTGGAGGAGCAGGTGGGGCAGGAACAAACGCAGGGGGAATTGGCGGAGGCGCTGGCACCCCAGGAACTGTGTTTTATTGCTATTATGATAGAACAAGTAATTATGGAAATCCAGATTTTTCTGGAAACACAGCAAATCCTGGATGGACAGGGTTTACAAGTGCTGAAACTGCCAATGGATATCAAGGTAATGGATTGGTTTCTACCCCCGCCGACGCAAGACTTAATTATATATCTTACATGCAACTTAATTCTAATGCACAAACATGGGTAAAAAAATACGCTCAAGCACTAGCAAAAGAATTATTGGGAATAGGAATAAGAGGAAAATTTAACGGAGTTCTCCCTATTCCTGATGCAGAATTAAATCTCAATAAAGACGATTTAATTTCAACTGCCAGAGAAGATAAAAAAGATTTAAAAGAAGAATTAAGGTTAACATTAGAAGAATTGAGTTACACAAAAATTATGGAAAACAGAGCCTCAATACAAGAAAATGTAAACAAAGCATTGAGCTTCGGACCCATGGGTTTATATTTATGGTAAAAGAACATGGCTGATTTAAGGGAAATAGGAAAACAACAAGAAGATGTTAATAAACTTCTCAATGATACCAAAGGATTAAAAACATTCTTTTCTGACAAAGAAGCTGCGTTTTTTACTGAGGCTGGTAGAGAAATGACTGAACAGATTCTGCAAACTAGTTTTTTATTATTCAAAATCGACCTCCAAAAAACAAAAGTACACCCATTATACGGCGAAGCAAAAATAAAACATTATTTAACTCCAGTAGAAATATTCGCAAGAATAAACGTTGAAGTGACAGAGCCCACATATCAAACCAAGGGGGGACTTGTAAAGAAAGGATTCGGCGTTTTAACAGCCCACATTTATATAGAACAATTAAGAGAATTGGACTTAATTCAAAGAGATGATGGAAATATCATTATAACAAAGATAAAAATGGGCGAATACATAAATTATAAAGGTCAATATTACGAAATCACGGATGATGGCCACTCACAAATAAACAACCAGCACTCATGGGCTGGAGATAGAAGATTCTACATTACTATCAAGGGCAAGGAAGTTGATGAAGACATTATGAAGGGAAGGTAAAATTGCCCGTACTAATACAAGTTACTTTTATTTATATAAGTAACTAAGAGATATATTCTTAGATTGAGCCCTTTTTCGAAGCAGAGTTCCCCCTACCCAAATAAAAAAATTTACTTGGATTTGGAAACTCTGCGTTGGTGGAATAAACTTAAATACATTCTTGAGTATCGCCCCCCCTTGCAACCAATCTAATCACTTACATTGATTGGCTTGGAACACTATCGGTTGTAAGTAAACCGCCTACCTGGTTTGTTCCTTTTGTTCTCCAGTGTCCAATTTGTTCCCTTGATGGACTATAAAATACAGGTCAGGTGTTTTTAGCCGTCTACCTATAAGTTTTAAAGATTTCAGAGCAAATATATAAAAAAAAAGTGAATAGTCAAAAAAAATTAATTTTACAAAGCAATTTATTTTTTCACTATTTATGAAAAAACCCAATGACTGCTTTACGAAACATAGGAAAAAATCTTGATAAACAGTTTGAAAATTTTAATTATCTTCCACAAAAACTTGAGATAGAAGATATGGGAATGGCATTAAAATTATTCATTGAGAGTCAAAATTTAAGTTTAATAATGGAGAATGGTCAATCGAGAAGGGTTCCTGTAATTTATATTGCGCAAGAATTGTGGGCGGAACGAAAAATAAATTGGAAAGAAATGAGGTCTGAGAATGGCGAAGAAACCGCAAGGCCTTATATAGCAATGGTTAGGACGGCTGTGAAAAAAGGAACTGCGCCAATTAAGAACACTATTCCGAATAAAAAAAGATTTACTTTTGTAAAAGTTCCTACTTTTGACGGGACTTTGAAGGGTTATGATTTATATAAAATTCCACAACCAGCATATGTTGATGTTGAGTTTGATATTAAGTTTATCGCACATTATATGGAAGATGTGGATGATTTCCTTGAAATGATGTTAAATCAAGCATATTCTAATGGTCAGGGATATTTGACTGTTAATGGATATCCACTCGCATCAAAGATAGGTGAGCCAATTGACGAATCGAATGTAGATGATATAAATGCTGAGAGAATTTATCAGTATTCTATACCTACTACAATACTTGGTAAAATAGTTGACCCCACTAAATTTGAGAAAGTGAATACAATAAAGAAAATTTCTATTAAAATTTCTGAAATTTAAAATGATTTACTCTTTTTTTATCTATTTATAAAAAATAAATTTAGTAAAACAATTAAAATATGGCAACAATATTCGTATCACCAGGAGTTTATACAAGAGAGCAAGACTTTACTGTATTCGCTTCAAGAATTGGTATAACCAGACTTGGTTTGGTTGGAAAAACTGAAAAAGGCCCCGCATTTGAAGCAATCAAAGTGGCTAGTGCAGATGAATATCTATTAAGATTTGGTGGAACAAGTCCAGATTATCCTTTAAGTTATGTGGCTAATTCATTTTTAGCACAAGCTAATGATTTAACAATTTCCAGAGTGTTAGGAGCAGGCGGTTTTACAAGCTCTCCAGCTTGGATTATTGCAGCAAGTGCTTCTACCGCAAATGGTATTTATTCTGGAGCGACCTTGGCAATCTTGAAGAGTAAACAAGATAGTAGCGGTACTAAATATTTTGACCAATCAACTGATGTTATAATTGGTACTATTGGAATGACAAATGCTTTAAGTGATTTTGTTCTCAGTGGTACAACTGGTCCTTTAACTGCTTATACAAATGGTCTTACAGTATCTTTGGATGAAACAAAAGATAATTATTTAGTTAAAGTTTTTGGAAAGAATCCTCAAGTAATAACTGATACGATTAATCTTTATGTTGAAGAAATTTATCCTCATTTTGTTAGAGAAGCAGTGTCAAGGTCAATTATGACAGGAACTCTTGAAAGTTCTCTTACATATAGGCAAGATACCGCATATACAGACTATGGTGCTGATTACGCTCATTCAATAACACCTTGGATTGTTTCAAGAGTTGTCGGTGGGGAAGTTAATAGGCTTTTTAAATTTCATACAATTTCTGATGGAGATGCATCTGCAAGAGAAATAAAAATTTCTATCGCAAACTTAGATGTTATCAATTATACTTTTGATGTTATCATAAGGAGATTTGAGGACACTGATGCAACCGCTTCAAGTACCGCTTTGGAGAAATTCTCAACCGTTACTTTAGATGAAACTGCTTCTAATTTTATTGGAAAAGTTATTGGAACGTGGGATGAAGAATATCCATCTAAATCAATGTTTGTTACAGTTGAATTGGCTTCAAGATATCCATCAACTTCTATTCCTGCTGGTTTCGAAGGATATTATTTAAGAGGTACCTCTTCAACTTCTGCTGCAACTCCTAACATTTTCTATAAAACAACTTATTTATCAGGAGATTCAACTTTTAAAACCTATCTTGGAATTTCTGAATTGGGTTATACAGGTTTAACTTCAAGTGTAATTTCTGTTAGAAATTCTGTACAGTCCATTGAATCTGATTTGTTTGTTTATCATGGCGCTTGTTCAACTAGTGCTTTAACACAAATAAAAGGTTTCCACATGGAAAATACCGCAGATGCAAGATATTATGTTTCTGGAGAAAAATCTACTTTAACTGCTTATACTGTTTCTAGTGGTTCTACAATAATAGATAAGGCTAAGCTTAAATTTACCGTTGTTCCTTGTGGTGGATTCGATGGATTTAATAAATATAAAACGTTTACTTATCCTTACGAAGAGTTTATTGAAACTCAAAGTAGCAATTATACGAAATATAAAGAAGCTGTTGATGTGTTTGCAAATCCTGAAGAAGTAGATATTAATTTATTGGCAACTCCTGGTATTGACTATCAAAACAACACTGGATTGGTTAAATATGCTTTAGATACAATAGAAGATAGGGCAGATATTCTTTATGTTATAGATTCACCAAGACTTGCTACGGTTGCTGGAGATGGAACCATCGAAAGAGGAACTCCTGAAGAAGCGGTTACCGCTCTTGAGTCTACTGGAATTGATTCTAACTACGCTGCTACTTATTGGCCATGGATTCAAATTGAAGACACAATCTCAGGAAAATATACCTATCAGGCTCCAACGTTGTTAATAGTTAAAACTTTAGCTTTGACAGATAATGTTGCTGCACCTTGGTTTGCTCCTGCTGGTTTAAATAGGGCTACCGCTGGAACAAGCGTTAAGAGAACAGACCTTAAGCTTACAAGAGAACAAAGAGATACATTGTATGGAGGTAGAATTAATCCTATCGCAAGCTTTGTTCAACAAGGTATTGTAATTTGGGGACAAAAAACTCTTCAGGTTAGACAATCTGCTCTCGACAGAATTAATATCAGAAGACTTTTGTTACAAGTTAGAAGATTAATTTCTGCTGCATCACTTACTTTGTTGTTCGAACAAAACGACCAAACATTAAGAGACCAGTTCTTGGCAAAAGTTGAGCCTATATTATTACAAATCCAGAACCAGCGTGGCTTAACAGCCTTTAAGGTTATAATGGATGATAGTAACAATACTTCTGAGACAATTGATAGGAATATGTTAATTGGTAAAATTCAGATTAAACCAACAAGAACTGCAGAATTCATTGACTTAGAGTTTCAAGTCCTTCCCTCTGGCGCAAATTTCGAGGATTTTTAAAATTAACTGACAGTCAAGTAGTTAAAAGGGAGAAAATAAAATTTCTCCCTTTTTGTTTTATATTTGATAATTTTTTAAAAAATTTATATATTTATATCAAAGAAGACTCCTGTAAATTAAATTTGAAACATCATGAAAACAAATTGTTTGTTTTGTGGAATTGAAAATCCAAAACACGGAATGAAAACCTGCTCTAGAAGATGTGCAGATGAATTAAAAAAAATCAATAGTCGAGAAAAACGAATTTGCTTATTGTGTGGAAAAGAATTTGAAGTTAGAAAAAAAGATACAAGAAGAATTTGTTCTGAAGAATGTAGAAAAAAATGGGCTGAATTGCCAGAAAATATTGAAAATAGAATACAATCTTCTAAAGCGGCTGTTAAAGAAAAATTTGGTGTAGATAATGTTTTTCAATTAGAAAATATAAAAGAAAAGTCAAAAAAAACTAAAGAAGATAAATATGGTAATGAGAATTATAATAATCCAGGAAAAATGTTAGTTACTAAAATTAATAAATATGGGAAAGATTGCTATGAACAATTTTCAAAGAAGGCAAAACAAACTACATTTAATAAACTTGGAGTTGAACATCATTTACAATTGCCTGAATTCTTAAATAAACAAAAGGCAACAAATTTAAAGCGTCATGGAGTAGAGAACATTTCCCAACTTCAAGAAATAAAAGATAAAGTAAAGGCCACCACAAACGAGCATTATGGAGTAGACAATGCATCACAAAGTGGAGAAATTAAAGAAAAGAAAAAACAAACGTCAATAGATAATTTTGGAGTTTCCCATCATTTAAAAGATTATGGAATGCTTCAGAAACACTTCAAAGCTCAGTATAAAGTTTTACAATATAAATCTACTGAGCTTTATTATCAGGGTACCTATGAGTTTCATTTCCTGGAAAAATTAGAAGAAAAAGGGTTGCTAAATGAAGTTTCGAATGGTAAAAGCTATAATTATACTTATGATGGTGAGGAACACGTATATCATACAGATTTCTTTTTTAGAGAAGAAAATATAGAGATAAAATCTGGTTGGACTTATAATAAGAATGGAAAAGACAAAAAGTTAGAAGAAATTAATAAAACCAAATGGAAGTCTGTAATTGAATTTGGTGATAAGATAAAGATTTTATTTTCAAAACAAGAAATAGAACTGTTTGTGGAGGGAATCATTTAAATCGATTTTAAGCCGCTTTCCCTTCTTTTTAACACAATTCTACTTCCAACACAACTTTGTCGATTACGGCGCTTCCTATTGCATTGCGAGACGAAATAAACCATCAATCATTATCGTAAATATTCCCAAACAAAATTTTACAAATAGTGAAACTTTAATTATTTTAGAACTATTTATTTAAATACACGCATTTTTTCTTCGAGATGGGACAATACATAAAGCCAATAAGCACTAGTTATTTAAATTTAAGTGGTGGTACCGTTACTGGCAATACTGTTTTTACACAAGGACTTTCGGCTACAACATTAAATGGAAATGTAATTACTTCGGGAGGAACAGATTTGTATAGCATATTTGCACTTTCTGGAAGTTCTAGTGGTGGAGGCAGTGGTTACCCAATACAACCTGGATTAAACACTTATACTGGTGGGACATATAGTTCACAAACGATAAACGTTTCCGCTGTCACACTGGATAGCTTAAGTGTAAGTGGAACAACTTCTTTAGGTTCTGTTTCTGCGACGACTTATTATGGAGACGGTAGTCGATTAAGTGGAATTTCTACTGATAATTTTTACACAACTGGTGCCACACTATATGCACAAAAGATTTATTTTGATAGAAATGACACTTTAAGCGCATATACTTTAGATTTGACTTCTTTAGTTTTCAGCGGCGATGTGATAGATGGGGGCTCATTTTAAAAGAAAAGCCCCAAATTTCTTTGAGGCTTTTAATTGTGTTTTTATAAAATTTAAAATGGGTCAAGGTCTTTTAGTATTTCTATTTTAATTCCTCCCTGTGTTGGAATTGAAAGCCTTTGCCCAGTAGAATATCTTAGTTCAAATTCTCCATAATAAATTCCTTCAGTGTCAGTATCTCCGTCTTGCCAAGTATATTGGATTGTGCCTCCTGAAGAACATACAATTTGAGCGGCTTGGTCATAAACTTTAGCATTTGAGCAATCATCAATCATAGTAAAAGTAACTCCAGAAACTCCAGTGAGGTCATATCCAGCTTTTTGTCCCAAACTTCCTTGGGATGCAATGCTTACCTGTAGTGCTGGCAATGTATCATTTCTTTTTATTCTAAATACTTGTGTAGTGCTCATTTTATAAAATTATAACTTCTATTATTTGACTATCAATTTTACATTCTATTTCTTGTTCGTTTATTTCAGCTGAAATGTTTCCTGCATATATATTTATTGGATTTAATTTAAATGATGTGGTTAATGTTTTTAAATTTGTACTTGGCAAATATCCAACCGTCCACTTTAAATCATAAGCATTTTCGTATGAATAATAAATGGGATTTAAGTCAACAAAATAAATCCCATCAGATTCTTTATTTATTGTAGAAACAGATTCAACAACGGTTGATGTATCTTTTATATATACAATTGCACTTATTGATGTTGGATTAATTAGACTATATGAATCTCCAGCTCTGCTGCCATTTATTTTATAAAATCTCCTATATAGTCTAATTACAGCCATGATGATAAGGTTTTTGAATCTTGAACATCAGATGTTCAAGATTTTATTAAACAAATAGAAAATTAAGCATTCAACAAACACCTGTCTGGTTGAATGGTAATTTTTACTTGAATTACATCATCAGCACTGTAATCAAAATCGTCAAAAGATGCATTTGTAATAATACAACCAATCAAAGTCCATTTTTCAACTTCAACTCCAGTTGGGTCTAATGCTTTGAGAACAAGATTTTTCTTATAACCAATTGCATATCCCATTCTTCCAGTTGCACTTTCGGCATGTAGTCTAACCCATTCCATAATTTTTTGAGTCGTGGAAGGTCCTATTACATCAATAAAAGCAACATCAAGTGGTTGCCATTTGTAACGACCAGATACCCATGTGCTGGTATTCATGTAAGGAATTTCAGTGCTTCCGATTTCTAACGAAGGCTTTCCTGATGTTTGTACTAAATAAGATTCAATTCCCAACTCGGTTGGAAACTCAAGAACAAATCTATTTTTTCTTTTTGGTTCCTGTTCTACTGGAACTGGTCTGAACATATCTGCCATAGTAAATTTAATTTTAAATGTTTTTTATAAATATTGAAAAAAATTTTTTTCAACTTTATTTTAAAAAAACTTAAAATTTTAGAATTAAGGTTTATTTTCCCTATTTATTTAAGAGCTATATAGCTTGTTTTTATTTTTTTAGAAATTATATAATTTCACCATTATGCCAACAAAAAACGCAAGGTTCTTACCTAAGAGAACCGCTGTATCTGGAAGAATTCCAACTGGAACCACAGGAAATGAAAGTAACTTTATTCAACAAGGAGAGTTGGCTGTTAATACAGCTGATAAAAAACTTTATTCTTTTGATGGAACAAATGTTTTTGAATTTGGAGCAAACTCTTTTCTTGGATTAAGCGGGGGGACAATTAATGGTGATTTTACAGTAACTGGAAGCTCGAATTTACAACAGGTTTCCATAGAAAAATATGCTGATTTTTATTCTGGGGCAACAGTTCCATCGGCAAAAGTTGGTAGGGTTTATTTTGACCAAAACGAAAATGCTTTGTCATATTTTCCATATACGGATAATATGGATGTTACTTTGAATGTTGGACAAGAATCATTTATAAGAATTTATAATAACACAGGGGTTCCTATTTTAAACGGACAGGCAGTGAGTCTTTGCGGGGATATTAGCGGAAGTCCTTTGGTGGTGCTTTCATCTGCTGTTGACGTAACTGGAGACACAGCTGTTGTTTCTGGTATTGCAACCCATCAAATTGAAAACGATGGTTTTGGATTTATAACAAATTTTGGAATTGTAAGGGATGTTAATTTGTCTGGATTTAGCAACGGAGAAACAGTTTATTTATCGGATGTTGTGCCAGGGGGTTTTATTAAACTTGAAAATTTATTAAATACTTCTAGGGCAAGTAAAATTGGACGTGTTATAAGCAATGGTTCATTAACTGGGAAGCTTCTTGTTATTATTGAAAATGAGAGTGGAAATATTTCTGGAATAAGCCGAAGACAAGAAACAATTTTTACATTAGAAAACACATCAACAGGATTGTTCCAATTTACAGGATTAAGTTATACAAGCACTTATTTTAATGTTGCTCCAATTAAGGGATGGGTTGTGGATAATACCACAGATGTTTTTGTCCCGACAATTAGATATATTAATTATAGTGGAGCAACTGGGTTAACGTCTATATATCTAAGTTCTAATACGGGAACATATTTGTTGGTAAACACCGCATCAACACTCATGATGCAATCTACGAATCCAACAGCAGAAGAAAGAAGAGATAATTTATATGTTGGAAAAATAACACACCCCAATTATTCAGCCTATACATCAGTGCAACATCAATTATTATCTATGTTGTCTCCTTATCAGAGCACATATGATATGTTTTCCTCTTTAAAATATATAAAACAAGGGCTTGTTTGTAGTGCAAATGGTGGTAATTTAAAAATTAATATTTCTAGCGGAAAATTATTCGGATTGGGAATTAATTTTCCAAGTAACACAAAAAAACCAAATGAATTATCCTTCTCCGCAACTTCGCCAACAACATTTAGATATAGAACACAAACTGGAGGAACATCAGTTGATACAACAGATATTGATGTATCACGTTATGATGTTGGTGGGGCAATAACCGCAATTCCAGGTGGCGCTGGTGTTAAAAGAGCAACAAATCAAAGAATATATTTGTTTCCAGGAGGAGAGGTGAGAATTGGATATGGACAAAATTATTATAGTACACTTTCAGAAGCTATCTCTGCGATTCAGTCTGAAACATTTATAGAATATAGCAACTTTTCAGAAAATGCTATATTAATAGGAATACTTTCCGTAGAAAAAAGTGCAACGGCGTTAAATGTAACCTCCGATGCAAGATTTATAACAACATCAAAGCTTGGTGAAAACATAGGAGGTGCCGCTGGAATATCAACTTCAACTTTGCAGAATTCATATGATAATTCAACCCAACCAGAAATTTTAACAGATTCAACAAGAGGTGCTGTCAATTTTAGAGTTGGTTCTGGAAGCGACTTAGATAATATTTTGACAATTCAACAAAATAGTGGTGCTATAAACGCAGTGTTTAGAGGAACTGGATATTTTTCCGCAACTACGGTTAATGCTGAAATTTTAACTTCTGGAAATACAAATCTATATGACATTTTTCAACCTATTGGTTCAGACTTAAACAAGACATATGTGCAAGGCGGCTTGAACACTTATACAGGTGGTACTGTAGATTTGCCTACTGTAAATATTTCTGCGGCTACGTTAGACAACATAGCTGTAAGTGGGAACTCAACATTAGGAATAACATCAACAAATACTTTAACTGTTCACGGAGATTTGTTTGTGGAAGGAACATCTTTTACATCTCATACAGAAAATGTTTTTATGTCAGCAAACACCATAACTTTGAATTATGGTGAAGTTAACTCAGGAGTCACAAAAGGAAGTGCTGGTATTTTAGTTGATAGAGGTACAGCAACTAAATATGAATTTGTTTTTGACGAATCAACAGATACATTTAGAGTGGGAGAAACTGGAACTACTCAACCAGTTGCCACAAGAGAAGATTCCCCAATATCAAATGGTTTCGCATATTGGAACTCTTCTCAATATAGATTTGATACATCAACATCAATATCAGCCACAACATTTGTAAGCGGTGGAACTGAATTGACATCGTTGATGGATGCGAGATATGTGAATGTTGCAGGAGATACAATGACGGGAACTTTAAATGTTCCTGTTTTGAGTGCAACAACAATCTCTGCAACGACGATAGTGTGTGCAAGTTTACCAAGCCCCTATTTTACTTGGGATATGTAAAAAAAACAAAATATGGAAGAAATAGAAGAAATAAAAACAAATGAGGAAATACTTCTTGATGAAATACGTTCTCAAGAAGATTATAAAGAAGAAAAATTTTATTATGATGAAGAATTTTTTAATCTACTTAATTATGTAATTGAAAGTTCTGAATTGTTAAATGAAAAAATTAAAATGACTTTTCTATACAATGAAATTGGTGGAGGTCAAGGAATAAAATTAAAAATACTTGAATAATGGAAATACAATGAACTATCAAAGAATATATAATGAATTGATTTTTAAAGGAAGCTAAAGATAAAATATCGGAGAAAAATAGAGTAATGCAAACAAAAAGATATGAAAACAAAATTGAAAGAGAAAAACAAAGTGAAAGAATGAAATTGTGGTGGGAAAAAAGGAAAAATAATTTTAATAAAAATTAATAAAATTTAACAAATGATTTATTACGTTAGGACTGATGGCTCAAATACAAACTCTGGGACAGGATATACCACTTCAGAGGCTTTTTTAACAGTGGCAAAAGCAATTACTGTGGTTGCAGCTGGTGACACGGTATATATTGCACCTGGCACTTATTATGAAACGATGACGCTCGCAACAGCAGGAACATTTGGAGAGATTATTAGCTGGCGGGGCGATAGAGAAGCTCAATATTTTATTGATTTAAAACCAAATTATGTTAGAATAACGGCGTGTAATTCCTCAACAGGAATACCAACCACAGCATCAATATTAAATTGTAATACGAAAGGATATAATGATTTTTATAGTTTAGTATTTGATGGCACATCTGGTAACAACAACGGTATTATCAATCCTACAACCATAACTAGATTTTATGATTGTATGATATTTTCGGACCAGATTGGTATTCTTGCTAGTGTGGCCGCAAATTGTCTTCTATATAGATGTTTTGTAGCAGGTGGAGCTTGTGGAATTAGAAATTGTACATCTTATAATTGCATTGCTATAGGCGCTGGTGGTGCCTCTTCTTCAGGGGGTTTTTATGTTGGAGCAGCTTATAATTGTATATCAATGGCATCAGCCTATTATGGATTCAATTCTGTACCAACCTGTTACAATTGTACCGCATATGGTTCTGTTTATTCTTTTTATAATTGTTTAAAAACGGTAAATTGTACGGCTGTCTTTGGTTTTGCCGGATTTGCTGGAACAGGTACTCAAAAATATACTAAATGTAAAGCAATAACTTGTTCATATGCTGCATATGGGACAAGTTTAACATCTCCTTTGAATATAAGTGATATTAGACACACACATTGTAACAGTGTTCAAAGAGGTAGCACTTATGAAACAGGAACACCAACAGAAATTGCGTATGAAGGATATACAGATGTGTCAAGGATTTTGAAAATAGCAACAGCTTTTAAACAAGATTTATTTTCACAGGATTGGAGTTCTGATTTGCACAATTTGACTGTTTCAGGAAACATATTGGCAGCAAACGATTATGTTTCCATTGGAACATATACAGGACAAACATTATATCAGAGTGTGTTTAAAGACAATTTGATATTTTATTCCACACTAAGTGCTACAACTTGGGTTATACAAGCAAACACTGGCTCAACACCAGATGAGACTGCAACAAATTATGCATACTTTTCAAGTACAACGCCTATTGGTACATATATAAATGTAGGTACGTGGACTGGAACAACTGTAATAGCGGATTATACAGCAATAACATTTTCTGAAAACTATGATATTTTAAAACACCCAAGAAGAATGGGGAATGGAATACTTGATTGTGGCGCCTATGAATACTCAACAACATCTCTTGATTGGACAACATACCACTCTTCAGCTCCTTCTGTAAAAATATCACAAGCTGGATATAAAAGAATTTCTGTTCCTGTTAAATCTGGGACTACAAAAACTATATCATGTTGGACTTATTTTAATTTGTCTGGAGAAACAAGTAAACCACAACTAATTATTACGTCACCACAGGATGTTTTAACAACCAACCCAGTTATATTAACTGCAACTGGTTCCGAGTTGACTTGGGAACAATTGACAACTACGATAACTCCAAAAGCAGACGGAATTATGAACATTGAGATGTACAGTAGAACAACTGGTTCGACAACATATTCTCTTTTTAATGATTTTAGAATATAAAAAGACGATTTAGAATATTGTTGAATATTTATATTAAATAAACAGATGAAAATATTTACAGGTCAAACGATTTATGAGACAATTGTGTCTGTAGACACAAATAACAATCCAGTTTCTGCGGCAACATTGACGACAATTCTATATAAGAATGGCACTGCCTATACAGAAAGTTCAGTAAGCGTTTCCTTAACTGATGTAACAAACGCAATATTTACTGTCTCATGGTCTGCAGTATCTTATGGAAATTATCAGTTATATTCGAAAAATGAGACAACAAATCTTATATATACTTCTGATGTTTATTTAGCGGTGCCTGATGATGAAGAAACGGCCACTGTATATGTTGGACTTTAAAGAATAATTAAAAGTGGCAGACAGAGAAGTAAAATATATTTTTAGGAAAAAGGACACTTCTGGTTCTACGTTACCATCTGATGGGATGGTCGCAGAGCCATTTGTTAACACTTTTGAGGGTAGGATGTTCTTTTATGGAACTCCTGGTGGAAGCTATAGTGCTGTAACTGGACAACCCAATGTATTTGAGGTTGGTGCAAATGTAGATTATATATACGCCAAAAGTGGAATCACAACTCCTTATATTAATGCTGGAATTATGCTTTCTGGTGGAACGAATTTATATGATATATTTATACCTTCTGGAAGTTCTACTGGGGGTGGTGGATATCCAATACAACCTGGATTAAACACATATACAGGAGGAACATATAGTTCACAAACGATAAATGTTTCTGCGGCCACTTTGGATAATTTATCTGTAAGCGGAGCAACTTCTTTAGGTTCAGTTTCTGCGACGACTTTAATTTCTGGAAGCACAAATTTGTACGATATATTTGATGTAAAAGGAAGTGAGGATATAACTCGTGTTCAGCCAGGAGCCAATACATATACGGCGGGAACAGACAATAACCCGTCTGTAAATGTTTCTGCTGCGACTTTGGATAATTTAGCTGTAAGTGGAGTCTCGACTTTGAGTATTATCACGGCAACGACAATTTCTGCAACGACAATAGTGTGTGCAAGTTTACCAAGTCCCTATTTTACTTGGGATATGTAAAAAAATATAAAATATGAAGAAAAAACAGATAGTTTAATGTCCATAGAATTATACAGTAGAACAACAGGGTCAACCACATACGCCTTGTTTAACGACTTCAGAATATAGCAATTCTGTTTTTTGCCCTATTTATATAGAAATGTAATACAGAATGACTTTATCAGAGCGCCAAAGTGAATATATAAAATGTGCGACAGACCCCCTTTATTATTTAAACAATTATGGGTATGTTTTTGATGCACAAAAGCAGCGTGTTAACAAGATGACGTGCTTTGAGTACCAGGAGGATTGCGTTTTTAAATTTCACAAATATAGAAACAATGTTGTTCTAAAATCGAGGCAGTGTTTACCAGAAAACACGTTTGTAGACACGCCAAATGGACCTAAAGCAATACAAGATTTTAAAATAGGAGATGAATTATATTCATTTAATTTGGAAACTAATGAATTAGAAATCGACAAAATCAAAGATGCATGGGTTAGCGGAGAAAGACAGTGTGTTAAATTTAAACTTCAAGACACAAGAAATTTTGAAGTTGGAGAAAACCATCCATTTTTTATTAAAGGAAAAGGATGGGTTAAGGCAGGAGAATTAAACCGAGGAGATGAGATAATTGACATCAATTTAGGTTTTGGAAACAAACATATTGATGAAAACGAGGTAAAAATACTGTCGTATCTCATAACGGATGGTTGTACTTTAAAACAAGTTAAATTCACAAATAACAATTTAAAATATCTTCAAGAGTTTGAACAAAGCGCTAATTTTATTTTTCCAGATTTAGAAATTAGAAAAGTTAAAAAACTTAAAGGATTTGATTATTACCCCCACCAAAAGCACGGAGAAAGCACAAAAAGTTCTATTATGGAATGGTGCGAAAGATATGGAATAGCGAACAAAAAGACAGAACAGAAACTGCTGCCAAATGATGTTTTTAATTGGGACAAAGAAAGTGTTTCTTTGTTAATAAACAGAATGTTTGCTGGAGATGGGTGGATAAGTATTTACAAAAAAAAACTAAGTAATAGATTAGAACTTGGAATTGCGTCCCCATCTTTGTTTTTAATGGAGCAGATAAAATCTTTATTGAAAAAGTTCAATATCAAATGTAATATTTATGAAGTTAAAAACATGAAGCTTCAAAAAAACATATTTTATAAACTTAGAATTACACATTCAAAAAGTGCAATAAAATTTGTAAGAGAGATTGGTATATTTGATAAAGTAAGAGATGAACATTTTGAAATTTGTGAAAACTACAAACATGATGTAAAAAATAGTTCTATAATAAAAAAAATAGAAAAGACGGATGTTAAAAAATGTTTTGATATTTCTGTTGAAAAAAACGAAAATTTCCTTATAAATGGATTGTTAACTCACAATACTGGCCTCTCAGTAATCACAGCGGGCTATGTGGCATGGAGAATTATTTTCAGAAAAGATGAAAAAATATTAATTATTGCGAATGATGGAGATGGCGCTGTTAGATTTTTGGCTGCGGTAAAACAATTTGTGGAATATACACCAACATGGCTTCTTCCTGGTAGTGACGGAAAACCACTTACCAACAATCAAAAAGAAATCGTATTAAAAAACAAATCTTTTGCAAAAGCAAAAGCAAGTAGTCCAGAAGCTGGACGTGGAGAAGCTTTGACATTATTAGTTCTTGATGAAACTGCATTTATTGAAAACGCTGATACAATTTGGATGGCAGCTGGACTTGCATTGTCAGCAACCCATGGAAAATGTATCATGGTATCAACCCCCAATGGAACATCAAACTTATATCACAATATTTGGACAGAAGCAGAAAAAAAACAAAGCACTTTTGAACCAGATGATTTTGTCCCCACAAGAGTTCATTGGAAGCAGAATCCATATTGTGCCGAAGGAATTGAATTAAGGGAAGATGAAAGTGGAGAAAAGGTTTATTGGAGCCCTTGGTATGAGGGAGAGTGTAAAAGAATGCAATATGACAAAGTAAAGATTGCACAGGAGCTTGATTTATCTTTTGAGGGGTCTAAATATTTGGCTATCGAAAATGAATTAATAAGTAAATATGATAAGCGTTTACTTTTACCAGAATATCAATTAATTGATAAAAATAAAACTTATTATGATTATAAAAATAAGCCAGGAGAAAGGTTTGTTAATTATGAAACGAGTTTTACTATATTTAAACCATATATCCCAGGACATAAATATATTCTTGGTGGGGACGTAGCAAGAGGTGATGGGACGGACTACTCAACGATTGAGATAATTGATATAGAAACATTAGAAGTTGTGGCGGAATATAGAGACAAAATAGCCCCTGACCTTTTTGCTCATGTTATTTACAATGTGGGAATGGATTATGGAGAAGCATATTTAGTTGTTGAATGTAACAGTTTCGGTTTGGCCACGGCAATTGATTTGAGCAGAAAGATGAATTATAAAAGAATGCATTATTCTAAAAACATTCAGGAAATTATTGTTAGGCCTTATAATTACAAAGTAGAAGAAAATGAAACCATCCCAGGATTTCAAACAACAAAAAAAACAAGACCGCTTGTTGTAAATAACATACGAACTCACTTAAGAGAAGGAACATTAAAAATTTATTCAAAATTCTTGATGAATGAATTCAAAACATTTATTCAAAAGGGAGACAGGCCAGAAGCAGAAAAGGGAAAAAATGATGACTTGATATTTGCTTTAGGGATAGGGTTGTTTATAAGGGATACAGAATATCAAAATGCTGCAGCTTCAGCAGAAATGTATAAAGGTATGCTTGATGCGATTGGATATGTTAGCAAAACAATCAATGGTACAGATTTTTCATCTAATCCAGCATCAGAAAACATTTCAGATATTCCCCCCGATGCTGGAGGAATTTTCTTTAATGATTTTAGCAGTCAAAGAGATAATAAATCAGATGACTTTAATGATATTGATTGGTTGTTATCTCCCACATCCAAAAAAACTTGATTTTAGATTAAAATTTATTATATTTATTAAAAACAAAAACAAATGGCAGACGAATCAAAAAAAGGCGCAAGTATATTTGGCGGAGTATTAGACGCAATTAACACAAGTAGAAGAAAGAAAAGCACCATAGACCCCAGAAGTCCAGGCATGGGTGTTACTCAAACAATGCCAACTCTTGACCCACAGGGCGGTGTTGAGCATATGCAACAACAGTTTTTAGACTGGCAAGTACACAAAATATCTCATGATTTATATACGAGAACAATTTATTACGACACTGATAGAATAAGTGCATATCAGGATTTCAGAGCTATGGATGGAACACCAGAAATAGCTGCGGCTTTAAATATAATTCGTGATGAGTGTTTAACGAGAAGTGAACGTGGGAATATTCTTGAGGTTTATTCAGAAAACAAAAGGGTTAAGCAAGTTTTACAAGATTTGTTCAAAAACGTTATAAATGTTGATTTTAACTTAAGGCTTTGGATAAGAGATTTAGTAAAATATGGAGATTATTTTGTATTGTTGCAAATCGACAAAGAGGTTGGTATATATGATTTTCTTACGCCTCCAATGGAAGAGGTACACAGAGAAGAAGGGTTTGATGGAAGGACAAGTTCGATAAGATTCAGATGGGAAACTACTGGTGATTATTTTGAAGAATGGCAAATAGCACATTTTAGATTGTTAGAAGACAGCAGAAAACTTCCCTATGGACGTTCGATATTGGACTCAAGTAGAAAACTTTGGAAACAATTGCAGCTTGCAGAAGACGCAATGCTTGTTTACCGTATTACAAGGGCACCAGACAGAAGAATTTTTTACATTGAGGTTGGTAATTTGCCAGATGCTGATGTAAAAACCTACATGGGAAAAATTCAGAATCAAATCAGGAAACAGCCAATTATTGATGTTAAGACTGGTAATACGACACAAAAATATGACCCAGAAAATGTAACAGAAGATTATTGGATACCGATTAGAGGAGATAAATCTTCGAAGGTGGAAACGTTACCAGGCGCATCAAACATGGGAGATATCCATGATATTGAATATTTACAGAACAAATTATTTGCAGCACTTCAGGTGCCAAAAACATATTTGAATTTTGCAGAATCAATGCCAGGAGGAAGTACTCTTTCTCAAGCTGATATTAGATTCTCAAGAACAATTAATTCAATTCAGGAAGCTATTTTATTAGAGCTTAGAAGAGTTGCGAATGTTCACTTATACTTTGCTGGTCTTTTAGATGATATAGACAATTTCCAACTTACACTGACAAATCCATCGACACAACAAGAGTTGTTGAAGTTGGAAACAATGAAGGCGAGATTGGAAGTTTTTAAGGAATTCTTCAACACTGAAGCTACGGCTCCAGCATCTTATACTTGGGCTATGGAAAATGTATTAGGGTTCTCAAAGTCTGATATTAAATTAATGCTGAAGCAGAAAAAAGTTGAAAAGAAAATATTTGCTGAAATTGATAGTGCTGTTGAAACATATAAGAAAATTGGTTTGTTTGATGAATTGGATGAAAGATATGAAGACCCAGAAGCAGCGGCGGCAGTTGCTGCAGGCGGAGGCGCTGGTGCAGCAGGAGATGAAGGGGCAGGAGCAGATATGGGCGGCGGCGGAGGCGGCGGAAGCTTTGGTGGCATGGGAGGTGGATTAGACATGGGCGCAGGGATAACGCCAGAACCAGGCGCTGAGCCAGGTGCTGAACCAGGGGCGGAACCAGGAGCTGAGCCAGGGGCAGAAGAAGTTCCCCCATTAGCTGAAGGAAAAATGGTAAGATTTATGAAAAAATCAGATAAGAGAATGAATAGTTTTATTAATGAACTATTGGGACCAGATGAAGAAATCATAAAACTTATGGAAGAAAAGCAAAAAAAGGAAGATAATGTTTTGGTAAAGAAAAACAGCTCAATGAATATTAAAACAAAACAACTTTTGGAATCTATTGATAGGACAATTAACAGTGTTACTGTAACTGGTGAAACAAAGAGTGTTTTGAGTGAGGGCGAAGAACAGGCAGTTCCAAACGAAGATATTCTTTTTGAGGGAAATGAAAAAAACAATGAAAAAACAAAAGAAATATTCGAAGAATTGGATAAAATAACATATCCAGATACTGATACAAAATAATGGATTTTTATAATTTAAAAAATGACTGGGAAAACCACAAAACCTTAACTGATGAATTAGAAAAGGATTTGGAGAACTTTGTAAAAAGGCCTATGTCAAGAAAGTGGGGAGCTTTTATAAGAAAGAAATCAAAAGAAATTGACAGGTTGGGGAAAAGAATTAAAAAAAACATTATCCTACAAAGGCAAGATTATCAGAGCGATTATAGTTAAGTCAGATTTATTCTGACTTTTTTTATGAAAATTCATAACTTTTTCTTATATTTGCGTATATTGAAAAAAGATGAGCACTTTTAACATTGATAACCTTGATTTGAGGGCATCAGACGGACAGGTCGATAAAAATCAAATAGTGGATATTAGAACTGTTTCTATTGACAACAATATAAACGGTGTTTTTAAACCCTTTGTACATTGCCATTGCCACTTCTATACATCCATTTTAGATGGATGTATGAGTATTGATGATGCTATAACGTTAGCAAAGAAATATAATCATCCTGCAATTTGTATGACTGACCATGGTAGTGTTGCTGGAACATTTGAGTTTTACAGAAAGTGTAAAAAAGCTGGAATAAAACCCATTATAGGGATTGAAGCATACGTGAATGATAAAATGGGAGATTTTGAAGAAGAAAAAAAATACGAAGGAGGAAACTCTCACCAAATTATTCTTGTAAAAAACAAGCAAGGGTTTGTTAATCTTAATAAATTAGTATATAAATCTTTTTCAGAAGGGTTTTATAAAAGAGGAAGAATTAAAACAGAATGGTTATTCGAACATAAAGAAGGTTTAATTGTTACAACTTCCTGTATGGGCAGTTATATGGGAAAGCTTTTGATGGATAAAAAGGCGCCAGAGGCAGAGGCGTATTTTAAAAGGTTAAGAGATGAGTTTGGAGAAGATTTCTACGCAGAAATTCAATTGAACGAATTAAATGCTCAAAAATATTATAATAGTTTTATTATCGAAATGGCTGCAAAATATAACGTAAAAGTTATAATTACTTCTGATGTTCATTATGCTTTTCCAGAAGATGCAGAATTGCAAGACACCCTTCTTGCAATTAATCGAAAGAGTCAACTTGGCCATTCGTTTAAGTTTAATGCAAGAAGTTTATATTACGCTAGTAGCAAAGATATACATGACTTCAATTATAAATTTTCTTATGATTATCCTTCTAATTTCATTGATGTATGTTTAGAAAACACATTAGAAGTTTCAAATAAATGTAATTTTGATTTTGAAATTGGTGTGGAGAAATTCCCAAGGTATGAGCCCACAGAAGATGTAATAAAGTTTTGTAATTCATCGGAGTCATCAGAAATAATTAAAAAAATTGCATTCTTAAAGTTAAAACAAAAATTAAACAAGTATAAAGAAAACGGTATTGTTAAGCTTGATGATGCAAAAGTTAAGGAATATGTAGACCGTTTGAATTATGAAATAAGTGTAATCGAAGAAAGAAAAATGCTGGATTATTTTTTGGTCAACTGGGAAATAATTCAAGATTACAGAAAAAAAGGATTTGACGTAGGACCTGGAAGAGGCTCTGCATCTGGTTGTTTGCTTACTTGGTGTTTGGAAATAACGAAAATTGACCCCATAAGATTTGGACTTTACTTTGAAAGATTTTTAAATCCAACTAGAGTAGGTCCTCCCGACCTTGACATAGACTACATGTCAGATACACGTCATATTACAGAAGAATTTTTGATAAACAAATATGGGAAAGAAAGAATTCTGCACGTATCTACATTCTCTACATTTAATGAAAAGGGGTGTTTGAAGGATGTTGTAAGAGCACATCACGGAGAAGAGGCAACTGGATACGATTCTGTGGTATTTCAAGTAACAAGAGAAATGCCAGAATGGTCAAAAGTGGATTATACTTTAAAAGATTGGTTTGAACAGTGGCCAAATGAAAAAGAGTGTTCCCCCGCAGTAAGACAATGGCTCACAGACCCGACAAATAAAAAGATTTTAGAACAAACACTTAAATTACAAGGTCAAATCAGGGGAGTTGGACAGCATGCGGCTGGCGTTGTGATTACTCCAACCGAATGTTGGAATGATATTCCCACAAACATAATAGCTTCAAATAAAAGTATTGTTACTGCATTCTCAGAAGCAGATGGTAGCAATAAGGACTTATCTCAATTAGGCATCTTAAAGCTCGATATGCTTAGTTTGGAGACTTTAAATGTTATAAAAGATGCTATTGAATTGATTAAAAAAAGCAAAAACATTGACATAACGGACAATATTGACTATTTGGACTTGGACGATATAAATATTTATACAGAATTAAGGCTTGGATTAAACCAGGGAGTGTTTCAGTTTGAAAGTGCGGGAATGAATGCGCTGATTAAAGGAATTAAAGTTGAAAATTTTAATGAATTGGTTGCTGCCAATGCACTATATCGTCCAGGGCCAATGGGAATCGGAGCACATCAAGATTACGTTAAAAACAAATTTAAACCAGGAGATATAAAATATCTTCATCATTCTCTTCAGTCTATTTTAGAAGAATCAAATGGTGTGTTGATTTTTCAAGAACAAGTTATGTTTATCGCAAGTAAAATTGGAGGAATGAATTTGGGAGAAGGAGATATGCTTAGACGATATATGGACAAGGCGGCAAAGTTAATTGATAAAGAAGCGAGGGGAGAGGTTTTAACTCCAGAAGAGAAGGTAAGTAGCTCTTATCAAAACTTCGAAAAGTATTGGAATAAATTTTTGGATGGTGCCGTTAGGAATGGATATCAAAAAGAAGTAATGGAACAGATTAAAAATTGGATGATTAAGTATTTGGGATATTCGTTCAACAGGTCCCACTGCGTATGCTATTCATATATAGCGTGTCAGACGCTTTATTTAAAGCATTACTTTAGCACAGAATTTTACACCGCATTATTAAATCATATAAAATCAAATACCGATAAAGAAAAAGAAAGACAGTGGCTTGCATCTGCGATTGCATCTGCGATGTCAAAAGGTATAACGATTGCACCACCCTCAAAACGTTCAGGGTGGAATTGGACAATGACAGGAGAAAAAGAAATTTCCATGGGATTCTCTGGAATAAATGGTCTTGGAGATAAGGCGTATAAAGAGTTGATGGAACTTTTGGAAAAATCAGGAGAAACCTTGGAATCAATAAAATTACATAAGTTTTTTAGTTTACCATTCTCAACTTTCAACAAAAAAGCTTTCGAAGTTTGTGTGAAAGCGGGCGTGTTTGATGATTGGACGGTATCAAGGGAATATTTAATAGAATTGAAAAGTAAAAAGAAAAAGAAAGAAATCCCAGGGCAATTAGCCATCTTTGATTTAAACTCTGATGAATTTACTTCTAATATAAAAAGCGATTCTATCATTCCTACAAGCCCAGCCCAAAAGACCAGAGAGTTTGTGGAGGTGTGTAATTTTGATTTAGCAAAAATTGAAGAGATGGCAGCTATTAAAATGGAATTGCATCAAAAGGCAGGGAGAGTTATCGATAGTATACTTAATTTTTCTGACAATGATTACTACTTCTTTTATTTAGACAGTGTTCAAGAGGCCGTTTCTGAAAAGGGAGGAAATTATTTAAACTTAAAGGTTGGAGATGGAATAAGCTCCACAAGTTTGAGAGTATTTCCACCGAGGAAAAAGACAGATAAAGCAGATATATACGATTTTATTAAAGCAAACGCTCAAACCAAGGGGATTTTTGTGTCAGAATTTGTAAAAAATGGAAAAGGTTTCATAAATTTTAAACAAAATGCTAAGTTTAAACGTATAAAGTAATATGAATGCTGAAGAAGAATATAAAAGGCTTTTTAAAGAAAAACTTGAACGATTTAATAATTTTGTAAAAGCAGAGCAATCAAAACCAAAAAAAATTGATGGTAAGGTGTTGAAGGTTTTAATGGATTACCTTCAGCGCAATGAAAACGGCAATGAAAGAAATAAAGAAAATGTACAGTATTCTTGTAAAAGGAAGATTGGAGTTTTTGATAAATTTGCAGCTTTTTTTGAATTTTATATGAAAGAGAACACTGAAGGGTTTAGGTTGATTGGATTTACAGATATAGAGATTTATGAGCTTGCAAAATGTTATAGGCTTTTTAATCATACATATTATTCACCTACAGAATATAGTAAAGCGTTAGTGAAAATTTTTGAAGTTAAACTAGAGAAATTATGAGAGATATTGTTTATGTTGATATGGATGATTGCTTGTGTAAATTCATGAAGGCATTTATTATTGCAAGAAAGGCAGAGCCAGGAATTGTTTACCCCCAATCACAATATAAGTTTTTCGAAAACTTAGAGCCCATTGATGGTGCGGTTGAAGCTTATAAAAAATTGAAAGAAAAATATGAAGTTTTCATTTTGAGCAGACCATCAGTTTATAATCCACTTTCTTATACAGAAAAGAGAATTTGGGTTGAAAAGCACTTCAGTTTTAAAGAGTGCGATAATCTGATTTTATCCTGTGACAAGACTTTATTGAGGGGGAAATACCTTATTGATGACCAAGTGCAAACGGGATTGTTGGTTCCTGAGTGGGAACATATACATTTTGGGGGAGAAAAATTTCCAGATTGGGAATCTATTTTAAATTATTTGATGTAGGGATATGGAAGAAGATTTTGAAGCTGCGTGGGAAGTTCTTTTTCGAGCCAGATATGAAGAAGTGTCAAATTTCGTCAATTCAGAAAAAGAAAAAAGTGAAGGACTTTGTAAAAAAACCCAAGCTGCTTTTTACCGATGTCTTGAAGAGAAAAGGTGTAAAGGTTTTGATGACGATGAAATTATAAAACCTGTTGTGGACTTCAAAAACTACTCATCTGGAAGAAAAGCTAGATTCTTTGATGAATATGGTTATTTTGACGAAGGTGTTTTAAAAGAAAAAGAATCTAAACTTATATTTAAAGAAATAGTATTTTGCGTAGAAGAAATAGAGAGTTATTCAAAATCTTACAGAATAATATCCATTGAAGATGCAACATCAAATTATAAAAATTGTTTCGTCAAAATATTTGATTTTAAACCACCTAAATTATGAGTACAGAGAATTCGACGGGAGACCAAACGTGCCCCATTTGCGGAAATTGGATGGTTCTTCACACAAAGCCATGTGAAACTCCCCCAGATAAAACATACAGAGCAATAAGGCATGATGTTACCAGAAAAAAACAGCGTGAAAACAGTAATGAGGTTCATCATCCAGAGCAAAAAAAGGCACAAATTGATAAAATACTGGAAGGAAAGACTGATTTAAAAATAATGGAGCTTTTTGCTGGGCACGGAAACCTAACATCAACATATAATCAATATATCGGCGAGAAGGGGTTTTTGGAGCAATATGACAAAGAATTAAAGACTGGTGATAGTTATCTACTATTTCACAAATTAATCGCTGAGAGGCGAAAATATGACGTTATTGATGTCGACCCCTACGGATTTCCAGTTAAATTCCTTCCAGACGGCTTTCTTTTGATGCAGGATGGGATAATGTTTATGACAATGCCGAAGCCATGGGTTAATATAGCCAATGGAATTACAAAACAACTTTTAACTTGTTATTTTGGCAGCGGCAAACCAAGTTTGGAAGTCATTCAAGAAAAAATAAGATTATACGCATTATGTCACTGGAGAAGTGTTGAATACTTGGATGTAATTGATTTTGGTCGTCTATGGAGAATGGTAATGAGAGTCAAACGGGTTAAGGCTACTGAATATACGGGGGTTAGAAACCGTTAAACCAATATTTTATCGAGCATATCACACTTTAGGCTGTCATAAGCATTTTGAAGCGTGCTTGATAATGATTTTTCTCCCTTTTCTTTTAGCACATTAGCCAACACACTTTCAATCAAATACTCTTTCCACTCACTTATTGAATTTTCACCCAGGTTTTTTTCCTTATGTTTAAACTCTTTTAACAACAAATAATCTTTGTGGAGCCTATTGTTTATAAAGAGTTTTATTTTTGATGTGACGTCTTTTTCATTTCCCTTTACGTGATTTTCTTTCATTATTTTTGTAATATAATTATAAATCTCGAATTGAGAAGCACTGAAAATGCAATCTATAACAATTCTCACTTGTGGTTCAGTAATTTCTTCTACATATTTCTGACTGGAAATCTTCAAATATTTTAATATTTCTTGATTAACCAAAGAATTATCGTTAAGTTGCTCTCCTATTCTTTTATAAAAAAGGCTTTGTTCTTCCTTTTCTCTTCTGCTCTTTTTTTCTTTCTGTCTTTCTTTAATTAAATCATAGATAAAATATAAAACAAGAAGGGCAATCATTGAAATTGCTATTATAATCTTTGTCTCCATTTTACAGTAGTGTTTAATATAAATAAGCTCTAAAAAACAAAACAATAAGTTTTTTTTAATATTTATATAAAAATATAGTAATGGTTAGCGATAAGAAGAAGGTTTCTCGAATGTTGTGGGGTATGAAAAAGAGAGCAAAAGCACCTTTATATGCCGCAAAAAAGGCGAAATTTATTGAAAACCAAGCTAAGAAGATGACCAGGAAAATGACCTGGCCAGAAAGAGAATTTAAGAAGCTTATGGGGGAATTGGGAATAAAAATCACGCCCCAGAAGATTGTGGGGGGTAAGATTTTTGATTTTTACATCCCATCAATAAACGTTCTTGTGGAAATTGATGGAAATTATTGGCATGGAGACAAAGAATTGTATGAAGAATTGAATTCGGTACAAAGGAGAGCTATAAAAAACGATGAATATAAAGACGCTTTGGCTATAGGCTTTGGATATGGAATAGAAAGAGTGTGGGAAAGTGATTTAAAAAAGAATTATAATCAAGTGAAAGAAAGAATGAGAAAATTAACAAAATAATTATGAAAAATCTGTTGAGAAAGTATATTAAAGAGCAGGTTGTTAATATTATTGAGGGGCTTATAAAAACGCACTCAACTAGAGCATCAAAAAAAATATTAGACAGAAAGTTTTCCATCAGCAATTTAAAAACCAAAGAAGATACCTCTACCAATAGGTTAATTATAGACATCACCAATTTCAATTATTTTGGTGAATTGTTTGCCTTAATAAACAATTTGGGATATTTTGTTTCTGCAATTGATTTGTATACGATTGATGATGATTTTAGTTATGAAAAGTTTTCTGAGGATAAACTAGCAAAAATTATAAAGGAGAAAGGAAAGTATAAAAAAATAGAATTAATTTTAGAGGCAAAATTTGACGAACAAATTAGTGTCCCAAAAGTTTTATTCCATGTAACAAAAAAAAACAAAATTGAGAAAATTGTAAAAGATGGGATTATTCCTAAGTCTTATTCTAAACTAACTTATCATCCAGATAGAATTTACGTAACAAATTCTGTTGCTAATGCTAAAAGTTTTATAGATAGAATCAAAAAAGAAGGAGAGTCTTATATAATTTTAGGTATAAAAACAGACTTAGTTCCAAATATAAAAATTTATGATGACCCAAACTATAAATTGCTTGGATATTATGTTTTAGAAAATATCCCTCCAAGTGCATTGTTTTTTGTGTCAGAAATTTAAGCACGACTATGAAAAAGATAAAAAAAAATGAATTAAGCATATTAGAGCTGGGAATCAACAATGCACTAAGGTGGGACAATATCAACAATGTAAAAGTGAAATTAGACTATTTGAATGAAAACGAAATTGTATTTAACACCACAAAAATAAAACACATTCCAAAAACTGTTTTTGACATCATCATAAGCTATAATTATTTTATTTCAAGCATTGAAATAATTGATAGCCACGATAATAAGAAAGTTTTAAATCCGTTAAATTTAACAAACACATTGAACACAAAACAAGACTATAAAGAAACGAAATTAATTTTAAGTCATATTTAGTTAATAGGGATTCTTACTTTTTGTATATGAAAAATCTGTTGAGAAAGTATATTAGGAAACAAATAAATGAGATGCTCTCAATTTCTGAAGCTGGGGAGAGCGGGTCAAACATGGGAAGTTTGAGCGGATTGGATTCTCTACAGCCAGAAATAACAGACCAGGTTCAAAATGTTGAGGATTTACAGACAATAACCAATCAAACGATTGATTCTAATATTGAAACAATTAAACAGATAGAATTACAAAAACAAAATTTAGAGCTTAATAAAAAAAGAGCAAACCAAGAATTAAAATCTACGGTGCCAGCCGACCCATTAACTCCACAGAATTCTGTTAATGCATTAAAGAGCATCAACAATGCAAAATTAAAAAACATTGTTAAAATGCAGCAAGATGGTGTTAAAAAAAGTGTAGAACTAGCGAAGCAGAATCAAGATTTACAAAAAAAGTTGGACGACATGGAGGCTTTACAAAACACAATTCAAAACACAAGTAAACAGATGACTTCTGCTGTTCCAGCTGTACCATCTACCCCAACTGCTGAATAATTCTTTCTTTAAAAACTTAGAAAAACAAAAATTTTTTTCTATTTACTTTAGTTTTTTATTTTTCTATAATTATAATAAACTAATTAAAGTTAAACAATTATGGAAAATCAGAATCAAGAAAATCAAGAAAGAAGAATTATAGTTGGGCAAAACAAATCAGAAGCAAAACCCGTAGAACAAAGTCTACCAAGCGAGTTTATAGATGATGAATTTATAGTTCCAACAGAAGAAATTGAGCTCCCCTCAATGGGCGCTTTTTATCCTACTGGAAAAAAAACAGTTAAAATTAAATATTTAACTGCTGAAGAAGACGATGTGTTGTTTTCTACCGAGCTTATAAAAAGCGGAAGAGTGTTGGATGCATTACTTCAAATTGTTGTAATTGACAAAGACATTCACCCAGACGATATGGTTGTTGGAGATAGAAATGCCATTCTTATTCATGTCAGAAGAACTGGTATGGGAGAAGAATACAGGCCTGGGAAAGTTGTTTGTCCTAGTTGTGGAGAACAATATGAGCCAGAGGTTGATTTAAGTAAATTAAAACTTAATTTTTTAAAAGACAAGCCAGATGAAAGGGGAGAGTATAGTTTTCTGTTGCCAATTATGAAGAAAAATATTAAATTCAGACTTTTAAATGGTAGGGATGAAACTCAAATTGGGAAAGCTGCTACAACGAAAAAGGGAGCAACAAATTATAAAGTATCAAAAGCCATTACCGAAAGATACAGGCGACAGATAATGGAAGTTGAAGGAAATAGAGATAAGCTTTATATATCCAAACTAATTTCTGCTATGCCTATGAAAGATTCTTTAGTGTTTAGAGAATATGTAAAACTAATTTCACCAGGAGTTGACTTCAATTATGAATTTGAATGTTTAAATTGTGGACATCGTTATGAAGATGAGGTGCCAATGACTTATAGGTTATTTTATCCAAATGCAGATTTATAATGCAAGACGAAAAGGAATATTTACAGGCGTTTGAAGAATTTAAAAAAACTGCAAATATTCTTTTGGAAGGGTTTTATGATTTAAAGAAAGAAGTTAAAAATTTAAATAAAAAGAAGGTTGATTTATCTAGACAGTTTAGTTTAATCAACCTTCCTTCTAAGGGTGCATACTACCCAAATAAAAACAAATCTCTTCTAATAAGATATTTAACAGCAGTCGAAGAACATGTTTTGTGTGATTCTTTTTTAATGGAATCAGGCAGAGGCATTGAGCTTGTTTTGGGCGATTTGATTATGGATGAAATTGATGTGAAAGATTTGTTGATTGGAGATTTCCAAGCCATTTTGATGTTTTTAAGGTCTACAGCTTACGGAGACACAATTGAAATAAAACCAAATTGTCCATTCTGCGGTAGAGAAGGTGATAATGATTTTAAACTTTCAGATTTAGAATTTAAAAAACCGAAAACGAATCCTGGCGACGATGGAAAATATGTAATTTCCATACCAGAAGTGAAAATGGAATTTGTATTATCTCCTTTAACGTTTGCAAAAGAACTTGAAAAGCACGAAAATGAATGTGATGAAGATTTCTTTAACATTAAAGATGAGGACGGAATAACCACGAAAATCAAAAAAGAAAAATCGCTATCGCTTGTATATAACATTGATTCAATAAACGGAATTACCAGCAAAGACCAAATAAAGAAAATTATAAGAAGAATGTCTAAAAAACATGTTGATTCTATTGTTAATTTTATAAAAGAAAACGAATTGGGAATAGATGAAACTATAAATTTAAGTTGTTCGTTTTGTGGAGAACAATTTGTTCAAAAAATTGATGTGGGGTACAATTTTCTTTCACTTCCCGTTAAATATAAAGAAGATGGAATATTGGAAGAGTCTTTTTTAATTACATATTATGGGAAAGGGGTTACCTATGAAGATGTGCAAAAAATGCCAGTTTTTACTAGGAAGTGGTGGTATAGGCGTATTCATGAAGAAGTACAAAAACAAAATGAGAATGAAAAAAAGGCAATGACTAAAGCAAAAGCAAATAAAGGTAAGTTTTAAATAGTTAATGATAATAATTTTTCATTTAGCACATGTGCTATATTTTCATCATATTTAATGCGAATGAGCAAAATGTTGTTTTTAGAACAATAGTTGGTTTTAATTTTATCTCTTTTTTTGGTCTGTTCTAAAGACTCTTCACCGCCAAAGAAAGCAATAGGTTTATAATGTTGAACCCCATCAAATTCAATGCACATATTAAAATCAGGCAAATAAAAATCAAATGGTAGTGTCTTGATGTTTTTACAATCTTTAAAAATGTGGCTGGATTTGAATTTTATATTTTTATTTATTAAATAGTTTTTGATTAAATTCTCACCAAGGCTATTGTTACAAGTTGGGCAACCACATCCTTTGTTAATGTGATAATGTGCAATTTGCTCAAACATCCCGTGAATAGGACATATTATTTTAACCTTTAAGTTTATATTTACATATTCAGATAAAGAATAATCATATCTATTTGCATGAATATTTTTTGCAGCAACAATAAAATCTTCTGTTGTTCTTCCTCTTCCTGCGCATTTTGGGCACCCACACTTTTGACTTATGTGAGCATTTGGTGTTTGTAAAAAAACTCCATGGTTTTTACATATTATTTTAACCTTTTCCTTGTTGTCTATGTATTTTACTAATGAATAATCATATATATCTCCATGTGTTTTTACTGAATTGCTCACAAATTCGTCTTTTGACAATTTCTTTGTGCCAGAACATTTAATACATCCACTTTTATTGTATATGTGGTCATTTGGTCTTTGAAAAAAATCGCCATGTTGAATACAGGTTATTATAACATTCGTTCTACAGTTAACATAATTTGTTTTTGAATAATTATATTTATCTCCGTGAATTTCTTTGGCTTTTATAATAAACTCTGCTGTTGTTAATCTTTTCATAGTTATTTTCTCCTATTTTCTATTTGGTTAAAGTGTTCTTCCAATAACCAATTAATAAACTTAGATTCGTTTAGCTCTAGGTTCTTTAATCTATTAAAGTTTTCTGGAGAAATAACAACCGATAGGTGCTGTTTTTTTTCTTCTGTGTTAATTTTCTTGCGTCCCATATTTAGTGTTTATTATAAATATGTAAAAAAATTAAAAATACACAAGTATAAATTTTATTTTAATTTACTTTCTATCGTCTCATCTAATCTTTTAAAATACTCTGTTAGCAATGAGTCAATTAGCTTAGATTTGTTATATTTCCCCTTTTCCAATTTTTCTGCAATTTTTGGAGAAATACATACTCCAAGTATGGGTTTATTTCTTTTCATGTTGTTTTTTCATAAATATAGCCAATTATGTTTTGAAATCAAAATTTTATTGTATATTTATGAAAAATAGAAAACAAACATGGATTCAATCAAAAAAATAGAAGAAATTTCCTCAAAAAACAACGAAATATTTGAAAAAATCTTTTTAAACGAAGCAATTCTTACTAGAACGAGAGATAGGGTTTATACATATGCAATAAACGGAAATTATCTTTACAGAATGGGAGGAGAAGGGGCTTATTTAGAGGCGACGTTCAATAGGCCTGAGTTTGCATGGTTGTTAAATGCAAAATTTAAAGCAGATTATATTTTTATTAAAGGAGACCAGTTAACATTTACTGGAGATTGGTATAGCGGTTCTTTTGAGGGATATTCTTTTGCCACGGGGTCAAATTTTATCGGAGGAGAATTCAAAGGAGAAAGATATGAAGCTGGTAACAAAAGTTTTAAAGCACCCCCAGAAAAATATTTTAAAGGAATATGGGAAAATCCTCAAGACGGAATTTTGGGAGTTGAAATGTATAAAGAACCAATTGAAAACACAGCGGATGGTATAGAATTGGCTGCTGTACCTACTGGTTGGTTTGTTACAGTTCTCGGAGAAGGTGGAGAGAAGTTAACTTTTAGAGTCATTAAAAAATTAGATGACAAAGACACTAATTTTGTGTTCCAGATTTATCCGAATTTGCAAAAGCTACAAGTTTTGTGGGAAACAATCAGAACAAATTATTTAAATAATGGACACATTGTTAAAGGAATGCCGTTTAATTTGCTCGGAGCCACATATCAAATAGGGCAGGTTGATTCTATTTTTGTGACCAATGAACAACCAGGAGAAAGAGTTTCCGCAAAAGATACAGTTGATTTTTCCTTAGACCCCAAATTAAAAGGGTTTTTGAGTTATAAAAACACTGCTATTCCTATTGAGATAGATTCTTCATCCCAGGAAGGAAAAGATTTTGTCGAACAATTTAAAAAAGACTTGCCAAGAGGAGTTTTTTCTGATTTATTGAAAAATCTGGCTGGGTATATATCTTCTGGTATTGTGAGGGGGTTTTCAGATGATGAATTTGTTGGTCTAGCACCGATTTTCAACAACATAAGAGGAATAAAGGTTACAGATAACAAAGCAAGAGAGTTAATGTCATATCTTAACAAATTTATGTTATATATTGCAGGAGAAGCGGCAGATGTTGACACAAATAATTTGATAACGGAATCTGTCCTGAAAATAAAAACCCTGATTACAAATAAAATTAAACAAGCATTGAAAACAAACACATATGTACCATATTTTCAAAGAGACCCAGTTTTAAATCGCAACAAAAGTGGTATTTATCCAAGGATTCCGAAGGGAAATATGCCTTTGTCTCCAAAGCAACAACAGCAGAAGAATAAAGATGCCGAAGCACAAATTCGAGCATTCCTGGCAAATAAAAATAAAAAAAAATCTGAATAAATGTAACTTTTTTGTTTTTTTTTCGTATACTATAGTAGAAACTTAAAGAAAAGAATTATGAAAACATTTGTTAAACGTCTATTAAAAGGACTTATTTACACAGGATTAAGTTTGTTCTTCATTTTTCACGAATACGGAACAAATTCACTTGGGTCAAACCACAAATGGGGAGATTCGGTGTCTGTTTGGGCTGAAACTCAGTCTGGATTCGTACAGGGTGCATCGTCTCTTTTTATGTTTGTCTTGGGATTTGCAGCATTGATTTATTTGGTTAAAGGAGTTTATTTTATAACTTCTGCTCATACTGGTAAAAACCCTGTGTTTGAAAACTCTCTTAGAGAAAAATTTAGCAAATCATGTTCTGGTTTTGACGGAGATAATAAAAATATTGAAAGAATAAAGGCTTACAGGGAGTCAAAACTGTCAACTATGATGAATTCTGAAGCGGCAGAGGAATATAAGTCAACCGCCTGGATAGATTCTCTGGCTGCTAATGGTGGAAAGAAAGCACAGGCCACAATAAGATTTATTGACTCTCAGTTGGCCGCAAGAAGCAATGAAGATGGATATAACTTCTTAAAAAGATAAAAATTATAAACAATTATTTTTCAAAAGGGATATGCGAAAGTGTATCCCTTTTTTTATTTATAAAAAATTTTTTTGTCATTATATTTATAAGAAAATGTTTTCATAATGGCAAAGCAAGAAACTGGAATTAACCCCGCACAATATCAAGAAGCAATTAAAAGGGTTGACCAACTTTATAAAAGGCAGAAAGATTTAAATAAAATGACGGACACATACAAATCCGTCTGGGAGGGTATTTCTGCAACAATCTTTGGAGTGTCTGGCGCTGATTGGTGGGATAAGGTGCCAAAGACGACTGAGGATTTGGTTAAGCAAGCAAAGATGCTTGACCAAATGAATTCGCATCTTGATGATATTGGGGATAACTTAAACAAAAAACTATCTGTATCTATTAAGGCGATGGGGGAAGGGTTGGAAAAGAATTTGGAAGGGTTTATAAGTTCCTTCAGGAGTAAAACGGAAATCATATCATCAAGTTTTAAGGGCGTTTCTGAAAACTTGACATTCACGGAACAGCAAGACATGATTGATTTGCTTACAGAAAAATCAAAGAAGTTCTCCGACATGTCTGAGACAAATAAGAATAAATTATCTAAGTTAATTGAAAAAACGAAACTTCAAGAGGATGATATAGCAAAAGTGCTTGAGAAAAGCCATACAGATTCTGATAAATTTTATGAAAAATTAAAAAAAGAACTGCCTGAAATTAATAAAATTAAAGATGAAGGGCTTCAGACAGATTTGTTAATGGCACTTGCCAGCAAAGATATTGCTAAATTTTTAGATAAGCATGGAGACAAAGGAATAGAAGTGTTATCGCTTAATAAAGACATCTTTGAAAGTATTCAACAAGAAGTCGAAGAATATAAAAAGGCAAACTTTGAAGTTAAAAAAATGACAGAGGAGTTGGCAAAACCAGATAAGGAAGTCTTCAAAATAGGCAGAGGATTAACTGCAATTGCAAAAAACATAGCATCTGGTATAATCCCCAAGATGTTGGAGTTTGATAAAATTATTCATGATACACAGAAAACAACTGGTATTATGTTTACAGAAAACGCAGCGAGAATGACAGAGCTTACAGTGAAAACTGCAAAATTTGGAATGTCAATAGAGGACACAGCTGCGTTTATGGGAACTCTTGGTGAAGAGTTGAGGACAATTGACTTTAATGTCTTAAGTCAAGCCACAGATGATTTAAAGGCCATTCAGCTGGCCACTGGCATGTCGGCAGAGAGTATGGGTGTTATGGCTGGTGAAATGATGCGTATGGGAGATTCTTCTGAAACTGTAAGAGATGCAATGTCGGATGCAAATGTTATGGCGAAGAGATTCGGTGTAAGTTCTAAAAAAGTTCTTGAAGGAATATCCAGGAATATTACAAAGATGCGTACCATGGGTTTCCAGGGTGGAGAAAAGAGTTTGATGAAAATGGTTGCAACTGCAGAAAGATTAAGAATGAATGTTGATGAAATTTTTGATGTAGCAGATAAGGCTAGAAACATCGAAGGTGCAATGCAAATGGCTGCCGAATTACAATTGGCTGGTGGTTCCTTTGCAAATATAAACCCTATGGACTTGCTTGCTTCTGCAAGGAAAGACCCCGCCGCCCTACAAAAAATATTAACAACCATGGGTAAGGATATTGGTAATTTTGTTAAAAATGCCAATGGAGAGATGGAATATGTATTTGATGCGGTTGATAAGGATAGGTTGCAGATTGTTGCAGACGCAACTGGTCAAACATTAGACTCGATTCAAAAAGGAATTCAAAAGAATGCTGAGGATGCTAAGAAAATGAACCTGATGCCCGATATTACTTTTGAAGGGTTGAAAGATAAAGACGGAAAAGCTATTGACCCAGATTCTATTAAAAACACGTTGATGGACTCTGTTGATATGACAGGAAAGGTTCTTGAAGGAAGTGTTTTAGATAAGGCTGGAATAAAGAATTTGGGAGAAATAACACAAGAGCAGGCAAAGAAAATCATGCAAGACCAAATTGAAAAAGATAAAAACCTTGAAAAGCAGGCAAAACAAAACCAAGGATTCCAAGATGCATTAACAGCATTTAAGAATACTTTTATGAATTTACTTACAGTTTTTGAACCAGTTATAGAAGCGTTGACATCAGCTATCCAATGGTTAATAGACAACAAATGGGCTCTGTTTACTGTTGCTATAATAGCGATGGCAGCTAAATTGCCTGCTTTAATTGCTGGTATGGGAAAAATGGCTGGAGGCCTTGCTGATGTGGGAACGAAGTTTGGAAGTATGTTTAAAAAAGGTGGAGTAAAAGATTTATTTAAAGGTGGTATGAGACCTGCAATCTCTGGCACAGAAGGTGCGGGAAAAGATGCATTGGCAACGAAAGTAACCAAAACAGAAGATTTAAGCAAGGGAGTAAAAGGACCAAGGGGTAAAAGTGGGTTGGAAACTCTTGCAAAAGGTTTAAAGGCAATGGGCGGAAAAGGGGTTATGAAGGGAATTTTAGCTACAGCGCTTGCTGGACCAGCGTTGTTGTTGTTTCTTCCTGCGGTTCCTGGATTGTTGGTTTTAGCTGGTGTTGGCGCAGTAGAAAAACTGGTTGTGGCTGGATTCAGAGCAATAGCAAAGGGATTTGGAGTAATGGGTAGGAATTTTAAAGATATTTTGTTAGGCTCAGCAGCAATGGCACTTGTGGGGGTTTCTTTGGGAGTGTTTGCACTTGCGGTTGGAATGTTTGCAACTATTGAATGGGAAACATTGGCAAAGGCTGGAGTGGCACTTATTGGTTTGGTTGGCGCCTTGACTATTGTTGGGCTTCTTATGTCAGGTCCTGGAGGATTAGCATTGGTTGTTGGAGCAGCTGCATTAATTGTAGTTGCAGCGTCTTTGGCAATTGCTTCTTTAGGGTTGATGGCATTCGCAGCATCAATGACACTATTGTCTGGTGTTGAGTGGAGTGTTCTTGGAATGATGGGAACAACATTGCTGGGACTTGTTGGTCCTTTATTGGCATTCTCATTGGCTGGCCTTATGTTTGCAAATCCAATAACTATGTTTGGAATGATGCTTATGGTTGGGACTTTGGCTTCTATTTCAGCAGTTTTAATTCCATTGTCTGAGGCACTTGATATTGGAGGAAAAGGTTTAGATGCAATGTCAAGTGGAGTATTAACACTTAGTGATGCATTGTCAAAATTAGATTTTGAAAAATTAGACAAAGTAAAAGAATTTTCTCAAGCAATGGCAGTTGCTTCTCTCGCTGGTGGAGCGATGTCATCAATGGTTGCTGTAATAGAAGCAATTGGTAAAATTGGAGGAGGCAAAGAAGAAGGTGGAAAACCAAGAGAAGATAGAAACATAGTAATTCAATTAAAAATGCCTTCGGGGCGTGTGCTAGAGGAGCATATCGTGAGGGATATTGACAAGGTTAGTTAAGTGAATTTAATTAAATTGAGTCTTTTGTAAAATTTAATTATATTTGTAATAAAAATTTATGGCAAGAAAATTAACTACGGAAGAATTTATTATAAAAGCCAAAGAAAAATTTGGCGACACATATGATTATTCTTTAGTTATTTATAAAAACTATGAAACTCCAATAAAAATAGTTTGTAAAACACATGGAGAGTTCTCTCAAACTCCGAATATACATTTAATTGCAAAATGTGGTTGTCCTAAGTGTTCTGGATATTATAAAGTTAGCCAAGAAGGTTTTATTGAAAGAGCAAAAAATGTTCATGGAGATAAATATGATTATTCTTTAGTTAATTATATACACAACGAACAAAAGGTTAAAATTATATGTAATATTCATGGGATTTTTGAACAAACTCCCCATTCTCATATTTCGCAAAAATCAGGATGTAAAAAGTGCACTGGGAAATACAAAGAGACAGAAGAGTTTGTTAAAAGAGCCAAAGAAGTTCATGGAAGTAAATATGATTATTCTTTAGTTAATTATAAAAGTTCAAAAAGCAAAATCAAGATAATTTGTCTAACTCATGGGATATTTAATCAAGAGGCAAATTCTCACTTAAAAGGGAATGGTTGTCCCTGTTGCAAAACAAGCAAAGGAGAAAGTGCAGTAAAGCGCTTTTTAGTGGATAATAATATACTTTTTAAACAACAAAAAACTTTTAAAGAATGTAGATATAAATTACCCCTTCCTTTTGATTTTTATATTCCAAAACATAATATATGTATTGAATATGATGGAAAACAACACTCTACTCCCATAAAGCTTTTTGGTGGGCAAAGGGGATTTGAGCTAATACAATTAAAAGACAAAATTAAGACAGATTATTGTAAAAACAACAACATTTCTCTCATTCGAGTTCGCTATGATGAAAATATTGAAAAAGTCTTGAATCAAAAGTTGATTTTTAGAAAATAATTATTTTATTCGATTATTTATGATTAAATAATCGCATTATGTACACAAATTACGATTACGAAGACGAACAGCAAAGTATGGAAGAAAAAATGAATCAATTCTTTGGTCCATTTTCATCTGAAATTAGAAATAGATTAATGTCTAAGAACCTGGTTAAGCCAGAGAGTCTATATGATGTGTTTTATCCTTCTGTAAAAAAAGACTTATTAAGCAAAAACGAAAATCATTTCAATGTTAATTTGGATGAGTTTTCTGAAAACATAAGAAATCAACAATTAGCCAAAGCTGTTGAAAAAACTTTTTCACTGGAAGAGCAATCAGAAGATTTTAGAAAATCTTTATTGGCCAGGGAAAATTTACATAAAAGTACAACTGAATCTTTTGATTTGTTTGAAACAAAAAGAAAAGATTTGCTTAGTAAAAATGTAAGTTCTACAGCTGATTTGTTTGTGGATTCTACATCATACAGAAATACAAATGTGGCCAAAAACGCAGTTAATCCAAATTTAGAGAAAAAAACAAATGAAAATCAGGATGAATATAGGAATGAAAATTTAGCTCACAACTCCTCTAAGGAACAAGATTTGTTGGGTAATTCCGAACAATTCAGAAAAGAAGAATTGTCAAAGAATAATTTACACGAAACTGATTTAGAAGAAAAATCCAAAGCGTTTAGAGATGGGGAAATTGCTTTAAATAAAACAAAAGAATCTGATTTAGAAATTGATTCTGAAACATTCAGAAGAGAAGCTTTGTCAAAAAACAACTCACATGAATCTGACTTGGAAGTTGATTCCGAAAGTTTTAAAAAGGAAAATTTAGCTAAGAATGTTACAAAAGAAACTGATTTGGAAGTTGACTCGGAACAATTTAAAAAAGAGAATTTAGCCAAGAACGTTTCTAAAGAAACAGATTTAGAAATGGACTCAACCAGGTTCAGAAATGAAGAGTTGAGCAAAAACAAACAACAAGGAACTGATGATTTAGCAGATGATTCAGAATCGTTTAGAAATAATCAGTTAGCCAATAATGTTCCAAAAGACTCAAGTTTAGAAGATGATTCAAATTCTTTTAGAAGCAATCAGCTTGCTAACAATGTTACAAAGAAATCAGATTTAGAAGATGATTCAAGTGCTTTTAGAAATTCTGATTTAGCATATAACAATTCAAAAACAACAGATTTAGAGGCCGATTCTAATGAGTTTAGAAAAGAAAATATATCAAACAACACCCCAAAGCAAACTGATTTATTAATTGACTCAGAAGGGTACAAAAAAAACAATGTATCAAACAACATTTCAAAAGAAACTGATTTAGAAGTTGATTCTATATCATATAGAAAAAATGAAATGTCTTTAAATGTGCCGTCTACTTCAGATTTGGAAAGCGGTTCTGTTACATATAGAAATAAAGAATTATCTTTAAATGTGCCGTCTACTTCAGATTTAGAAGACGCTTCCGTTTCGTATAGAGAAAATGTATTGGCAGAAAACGTATCTTCAAGTTCAGATTTGGAAGAGGATTCGGTACCATATAGAGAAAGTGTGTTGGCAGAAAACGTACCTTCAGATTCAGATTTAGAAAAAGACTCAATTCCATATAGAGATACTGTGTTGGCAGAAAACGTCCCAAATAATTCAGATTTGGAAACAGATTCTGTTACATTTAGGAATGACGTGCTGGCTGAAAATGTGCCTGGAACATCTAATTTAGAAGAAGACTCAGTACAATTTAGAAGTGATTTGGTAGCGGAAAATGTTCCTAGCACCTCAGATTTAGAAACTGATTCAGTTACATATAGGGATGATTTGGTAGCAGAAAATGTTCTTGGTACCTCAGACTTAGAAACTGATTCAGTTACATATAGAGATGATTTGATAGCTGAAAATGTTCCAAACAATTCAGATTTGGAAGATGACTCTATTACATATAGAGATGATTTGATAGCCGAAAACGTTCCAAACAATTCAGATTTGGAAGATGATTCTGTTTCTTATAGAAATGATGAGTTAGCACATAATGTGCCAAACACCTCGGATTTAGAAACAGACTCAACACAATATAGAAACAATGAATTGGTAACGAACGTGCCATCAAAACAAACAATTGATTCACACTTTGACCAATTTGGGACTGTAAGCAGTGGGGAAGATGAAAGGATAAAAAACTTAAACAAAAATACTGGATTTGGACAATTGGGATTTAATGTTCTTGGTCCTGGTGGTACTTCTGTTTATGTTGGTGTATCTGGAGTTTGGACACAAGGCTTGCTTTTTAGGAATTTATTAACCATGAGAAACAAATATGTTTCTGGAGGAATCACAGGCGTTTCTTCAAAATATTATACAGAATCTTATGTGGCTGGATATGGAGAAGGAGGAATGCTTTTGCAGAATACTTTAAACGTGCCAAGGCAATCGGATATCATCGCATCAAAAGCTCTTCCAATGAACCCAGCAGAGTTTATTAACACAACCAACACGGTTGATGCCGCTCGTTATTATATACCATATACAGAAGTCACATCTCCAATTAAAAGAAGTTTGCAAACTGCGTATGTTTTTGCACTTACACAAAAATTATCTTTGAATTATTATAGTGTTTATGGAAGTTCTAAAACTACTAAAATTAAAATTAACTATGATTTAGACAACGATAATAAATTCGGTTATGTTACATCTGAAGAACAGAGCTTACCAGAAGATAATATTAATAATTTAATAAGACAATATTTAAAATATTCTAACTCATTTGCTTTAAACGATAAAGGTTCATTAAAAAGCACCAATACAGATAATAATGTTGCTGCAATTCTTGCAAAGATACAAAACATGTCTCTTGGAAATGGATTGACTGTTGGCACCAATCCAAAAGCAACAAAAACCATTAACGATTTGATGACAAGCTATGAGGAAGCATTTAAACTTAAAGCACCCAAATCTTTAACATCTCCTTCTGAAAGTTATTTTACACAGGATGTCGAAACGCAATTTGATGCAACCTACAATAGTGATGAAAACATTAATGACCCCAATGCTCAAAAGATTATTGCAGCAAAACAATTTGCAGGAAACCCAGTTCACGAAGAAGGGTTTGATGGGATTACTGCAAAAAAAGGAGTGAGATATGTATTGAGAAAAATATCAAACAGTGACATCGATTTTAAAACGAATTACCAAGATATACAAGGGAAGGTAAATGCACCGTCAAAAACTTTTATTATAGGAAAAACAAAAATTGGAGGAAACCAAGCTGTAAAAAACGCATATCAAAAATATACCGTAGAAAATCCTTATGCTCCACAAAATGCTGGAAAATTAATTTTCTATTTTAAGAATTATTCCAACGGACAGCAAATGTATTTTCCTCCATACATTAACAGCTTCCAAAATTCTGATTCTGCGAATTGGAATACAACAAATTTTTTAGGAAGACAAGAGGCAATTTACACATATAACAATTCATCTAGAGATGGGAGTATTTCGTTTTTTGTGTTAACTGATTTTGCTGAAAGTGTTGTAATAGGAAGAAAACAAGATGAGGACATGAAATTGATTGAAAAACCTATTGGTGTAAATTTTCAAAAAACATCCACTACTTTCGCAGTTCAAGCAAGAGAAGCCAAAAGAGCTTCACTAGTAAAAGAATTACAAGAAAAACAAAACAAACTCACAGAAGAATTTAATAAAAGCACATCACAACAAATTGTCACACTTAAAACTACAGAATCAGGCACCACACAAGCTGAAATAGATAAAAAGGTAAATGATAAAACTCAAGACGGATATGCCACTTACAGCAAGGAAATGCAAGATATTCAAGCATTGATAAATAAAGAAAATGCTGCGGCAGAAGATGAAATTAGTAGCCTTTCTGCTAATTATTCGGAATCGTCTATAAAGTATAAAAACGTATATGAGTTAAATGTAACCAGTAAAGATAGGGTGGATGGATATATAGAAACAAAGGTGGGAGATACAATAGCAAGGATTGATGAAATGATTAAAAACCTGGCATTTCAACCTGCGTTCTTTTCTGGTAGCAAAGCTGATTTTAAAAACAGAATGGAGTTTTTATCAAAAATGACAAGGCCAGCAAACAATACCGTAGACAGAGTATATAATGACACAAAGATGGTTTGGGAAGGCTCTGGTGGATTTTCATTTACAAGACCACCAGTTTGTCATATGAGGCTTGGGGATTGGATTGACCATGACATTATTGTTAACAGTGTAAGTTATGATTATTCTGATGCTCCATGGACGACAGATTTGAATATTGGCGGAAAGGTACAGCCTATGTGGGCAAACGTTACCATTAACTTTAACATTGTAGGTCCAGCTGGTGGACGTGGGGTTCCGTTAACATCAACTGACGTTGAAGGATTTTATGGAACAAAAACAATAAGGGGTTAACTGTTTTCTTTATTTTTTTTGTTTATTATATTTATATTAAAAGAATCATTATGGCATTTAATTTTGGAACTTTATTAATAAACAGCACAGAAGGAACTTTGGATGATATGCCACCTGTTGACATAGACAAAAGAACTACAGATAAAAAAGTTTTGTACAATAAAAACTTAACTAGACTTGATAGGATAGCTGGAGATTTATATGAGGATGAAACTTTATGGAAAATAATTCTATGGGCTAATCCAGATTATGAATGCGAATTCGACATCCCAGACAATACCATCATAAGAATTCCATGGCCTAAAATGGATGTTTTAGATGAAGTGTCTAAAAAAATAATCAATAGGAAAAATTTAGGTTAACAATGGGAAATTTACAAAAGCCAGAATTTTTTAACATGGATGACTTATATCTAAATGTAAGGCTTAAAACTTGCATTGACGGTAGTGCTTATGATTTTACTGGGAGAAAAACTTTTGACACAAGCTTTTACACAAAAAATATTGGATTCGGGATAACAGACATAAGTATAGAAATAAATCCATCCCTACAACCATTAATTGACATAACTTTCAAAGATTTATATGGAAATACACTATTTGGAACGCAAAGGGCAAGTAACGATTCCATAGACTCTTCTGTTTTATTTAACTGGCCGCCCCCCAAGTTTATTTTTACTTTTAAAGGATATCTTGGAAGAAGTGTTACGTGGATATTAAATTTAAAAACAACAAATGTATCGTATGTTCCTTCTGATGGAAGTTATGAAGTAAAATGTTCTTTTGTTCCTAACCAGTGGGGTTTTCTGGCAGATATTCCAGTTTTATATTTGCTTGCATGTAAGAAGTTGAGATATGTTGATTATGGAAATAAAAGCAGAACGACTGTTGGTGGTTGCATATTTGAATCGGACAGTGTTTTTTCTTACACAAGAATTGGTAAGCATGTAGAAACCAAGACAAATGAGGAGTCTAAAGATTTTGAATTATTAAAAAAGCAACTGACAAGTATTAAATATGGATTGGCCAATGCAGTTTTTGTTGCGAAAACAATAAAACTTGATGAGCCAATAACTGGATTGGTAAACAACATTCAGATTAAAGGGTTTACAAATTTAGTTGTTTCTATTAATGCAGGCGATAAACAAAAAGATTTGCAGAAAGAAGCGATGGACTCAAAGAACTTAAGAAAGTTAGATACATATTTACAATTGAATGTAAGGGTTGAAGACAACTCTTCTCCAACAGCAAAAAGTGCGTCTGCATGGCAAAATGCAAAAGGAGCTCCTGTTAACACCAAAGAAATATCAGGCGGCGTCAAATATACTGATATGAAAGACGCCACAGCACAAACACAAAAAGAAGAACAAGAACAAACGGAGAAAAAAGGAAAACTTTTCGAGATTGTCAATGAAAATCTAGCATTAATAGAAGATGAAATAAAAAGGAGAATATTTTCATCAACGAAAAGTGAAATATCAAAGTTAACAATTGGTGAGGTATTTAGACAGATAGCAAGGGATTCTGGATTTATTTTAGGCAGTATTTTACAGGCTGGATTTGATGGATATTACAAAAACAAAGCGTCAAGAGATAGTGCAGAAGGGAAAAGAGAATTAATAGGAAACTGTTTTCCTTTATGGATAAATGGTGATGGCGAAGAAGTACCAGCAATGCAAGACTTAGATATTTACAAAAGCAAAAATTCAATTGGGGGTTCTGTCGGAAATATATCTTTAGAAGAAAAAAACAGGGATAAGGCCAATTCGTATGGGGTTGCTAGTTGTGAAATGGATTTTGTGGAGAGATTTATAGGTGCCGTTGGAGAAGGTATTGCAGAAAATTTATTAAGTGATGATGCAGCTTCGGAAATGGGAGATAAAATTAAAAATAGAATAAATAATTTAGAGGCAATACAACCAAATCCATATAAACCTTTTTATGAAAATATTATAGAAAACATTTTAATACGTTCTGGAATAATTGCTTATATAACTAGGAGTAAAGACCCAAATAAGCCTGGTGATTATCCTAAAGAAGTGTATTTGCAAGATGACGGAGCAAATTCGATAATTACTTTGACAAATTTGGATATGGAAAATTTGACAAAGGATATTATTACACAACTTTCTTTTGAAGACCAGGCAAGTTTAAAAAGATTTTGTACTTTTTTTAATAATTTAATTTCAGATGATGGAGATGCAATACACCCAGCAGCTGGAGGAGGAAAAGCAAAAATAGGAGAATGGTTTCTAGAGGCAAAGTCTGGAATGGCAGCTTTAAAATTAGAAAGTGTTTTATTGAGCCCATTTGAACCCGTTCCACACAACCCAGTTCTTACATGGCCAGTTTATGTAAATGGGGCGGATGAGGTAAGAAGTGCAATAAGAAAGGGTGATTACGCAGAAGCGGAAAAGGTGGCAAACAATTTAGAGCCTATGAGTTTGTATACGTTGTTTGGAGAAATATTAACTGGAAAAAAAGTAGGAAACACAGGTAGCACAACAAACATTTCCGATTCTCCAGTTTCAGCAATAACTGCTGATTATGACACTGGTGTTGAAATTGGAAATTATGATGAAACACCTCTTTTTTATAATACGTCTGCAATAGACCCGATTACATTAACAGCAATAAATGTAAAAAACAATGGGTTGTATTGGGTGATACCAAAAGCACAAAATGATAAATATTATTATGTTTTATTTGACAACCCATCAGATGTATCAAAAACCAAAGAAATAAACGTCCCAAACACTACAACTCCAGAAGATTTTGAAGGGAAAGGTTTTCTTAACACTCCAACAAAACATCCCATAGGATTTATTCCAATAGATACCTATGTAAATAAATTTAACAAAGAAGGTGACGTTCCAATGCCCCCAGGAGAAATTTTAGTAATCAATGAAAGGATAGCAGCGGAAGAATGTTTAAATTATTCAAAATGCAAAACTTATTATAGAGATTATACAAATTATCTACAACCTACAACAGATACGGTACAATATGCAGAACAAATGGCAGAAACTCAAGTGCCAGCTGAAAGTTTAAGTTATACAATTTATACAAACACCCAAGATGCCACAGACCCATCTAGAAACCTTGTGTTTGGACCATTTAATAGAAACCCTTTTAACTCTGGGGACAGAAGGTCATTAAACCAAAGGATTGCAATAAAAACAATGTGTAAGGCTATATTGAAAAAATTTGGAGAAATAGAAACAGAAAAGGGAGAATTAATAGCAAGTGTCTTTGGAAAAGCAAATGAAAGTAGGGCGGCCATTTATAAACAAATGCACACAATATTTCATCAGTGGCAAATAATAGCATCAACTATTCAAGGAAAAGAGCCTTGTAGAGCTTATGAATATTCAGACTCATCAAAATTATCATTGTTGATTGAACAGGAGTTTGGCATGTGTGATGCTCATGTTGAAAGGGGTGTTGGAACAACGGCACTTAAAGATTTGGCAAAAGATAAAAGTACTCTTTTTGTTTACGATTATCCTTTGGCACCAGTTAATGGGAAAAAAATAAATGTAAAACACTCTATAATTAACATTGAACCATTATATAAACCAAACGGGAATACCACTGTTTTAAATATAATACAACAAATTTGTACAAAGAACAATTTTGTATTTGTTCCATTTCCTGGGGATGCAAATTCTGATAACATAAATGAAATTTATAAACCTTATCCAATTTATAAGGGAGACGAAACCCCAAAAAATTATTTTCATGTTTTATTTTCACCAACCCCAGAAACAAGGACTAAGTTGAACAATAACGGAAGTGAATATACAACTGATTATATGAGGGATACAGATTTTGAAAACAAAGCAATATCAATAAGTTTTGGGTCTGTAAACAACCAAATTGTAAAGAGCATTGGTGTTAGTACTGACTCTACAAAACCAACAGCAGAAAGCATCCTTAACCTACAGAGGCTTGTAGATAAAGAAAACACAAATCAAAAAGTTAGCATGGACTGTTCCATGCTTCCCATTTATGAGGGTAGAAGTTATAAGGCCAAGGTTGACATGATAGGAAATGCACAAGTATATCCAATGCAGTATTTTTATATACAAACGATGCCAATGTTTGGGGGATTACATCAGATAATGAAGGTTACTCACAACATCACTCCCAATGATATGACGACTTCTGTAGAAGGGATTCGAATGAGGTTTTCTACAAATGGTTCTTATGGTGGAATACCACCAGTGACACTTGAAGATTTGCAGGCATTAGGAGATATGTCAAGACCGTTAGAACAAGATGTAGATAAAAAAAGCACACTTGGACTAACAGGAGAAACTAGAGTTGAAGAATCAACGGCGGGAGATGTGGCATTTTCTGATATGACTGGAATAACATTTGATGAATCTGGAAGAATTAAGGTGGCTATTTTCAATCTTTCCAACAGCAAAGTAACTAGTGGATTTGTTAGAACAAAAGGATTTTGGTATACAAAAGCAAATGGGCAAAGAGGAGAGGTTAAGGCGGGAGATTTGCATGGGGGTGTTGATTTGAAAGTTCCAAGTGGAACTCTTTTATATTCTCCGTTTGACGGTACAATTAATTTTGCTGGAGACTGGGATGGTTTTGGAGGACACGTCCAAGTAACATATAAAAGCGATATAACATCCAATTTTATGTCACTTCAAGGTGCAACTATTGTAATGAAATTTAGTCACTGTAAAGATTGGCTCAATCTTAAGAGAGGAGATAAAGTTAAAGCAGGTCAACCAATAGCAATTAGTGGGGGTAATTTAGCAGACCCACACCATGGCTCTACAACAGCCGCTCACTTACATTTTGAGCTTTCTATAAATGGAAAACTTGTAGACCCATTAAAGTATTTGAACTTTATCGGAGTAACACTTACTGACAATGATAAACGTAGCATATCAAACATATCAAAGCCTGATAATAACATAAGAACCCCAGTGTAAAAATTAGTTCGAAAAAACTGTATAGGAAGATAAAAACCACTTAGAATTTATCTTTTTATAGGTATATTCAATACCCATCCCAGTCCCGTCAAATCCAATTACTATTGTGTATAAGTTGGGCTTTTTATCAAAGGAATAAAAATCGAAATTGTTTTTTACATACATAAAACGTGGACTTTTCAAGAAACAACGACTTTTCCATGGTTTAGTTAGTGCTCCAATGTTTTCTCCCCCACCAAGCGGCCACATAGTTCTACTGGCCTGAAATGTGCTGTCAGAGTAGAATTTTGCATAAAACGAATCAAAGCTTTCACTTGCTATGGAAGTCTGTTTGACTGTCTGTGCAACACTTTTGCCTACAACGAATAGTGAACCTATGATTATTGCTATAATTGTGATTATTCTTTTCATTTGTTTTATCTTTATTGTTTCTATTATATTATACGGATTTATTGCAAAAATGTTTCAAATAAAATAAGTTATTTTTCATTTTGATATTATTATTTTTTTCACTACCTTTGCCTCAAATGCGTTGGAATGTATATTTGTAAGATTATAGCAGAGATAAGGGAAGATTTTGAGTTTTTACGTGAATATGTGAGTAAATATCCTGTAAAACTTTCAACGTCGTATGATGAAGATTTTGAAGAAAACGTTCCGATTCTTATTATTGGATGGTCTGTGGTAAAAAATAGGTTTAAAGGCCACAATATCCTTGACAAATCAATCGATAGTTTTGTTGAGTGGGGATTCAGTAAAACTGAGAAGGAAGAAGATTACAACATAACCGTTGAAAGATTTATAAATAAATCTGTAAAGAATTGGCTCCCAAAGGAATTTTTGTTGTTTGACCCCCTTTTTCAAAGTAAAACTTTTATTGACTTTGTTTCAGAAGACTTAAATCTTCAAAAGCAATCTTATTTATATTTTCACAAAGACGCCTTGTATATTAACAATGATGGTAAAAATTTTATATTGAACATAAAATCATTCGAAGCTGTTTATGGCGATTACAAAAAAACAATAACGGAGTTTATAAATAAAATAAAATGTTTGTGTCTTTCATACAGAAACATAGCTGATTATGTTGATTTGGACAGTTTGGGTTGTGTTTATACATTCGAGAATGCAAGGTGGGTTCAATACAATAAAGAGGTTGACGAGTCTTATTTTAACATAATTCCTGGGTTTGATATAAAAAAATACATTCCGTTTATAATGAGTAAGGTTTCCAATTTCGAATTCTCTGATGATGAAAAAAAGAGCTTAAGAAGGGCGTGTGAAAAGGATAATATAACGCAATGGTTATCGTCTTTGAAATTGAACATGTCAAAGAAATTTAAAAAAACGGGAGTTGATATAACAATAGTTGGAGAAAACAGGTTGGCAAAAGTGTCTTACTCAAACAAAAGAACATTAACTGGGAGAATTGTCTCTAATGGTGCATATAACCCCCAGAATTTGGACAAAAAGACTGAGGAACGGGAAAACATCATTTCAAGGTTTGACGGCGGTAAAATCGTTGTATTCGATTATATGTCATTTGAGGCCAGGATTGCTTTATATTTTTGTGAAGACAAAGATTTTATTGAAAAATTCCACAAAAGCGACATTCACATGCATACTGCAAGAATTATCTTTGGGGATGTGTTTATTTCTCCAGAGAACAGATTATTTGCAAAAAACATAAACCATCAAATATTATATAGTGCGTCTAAAAACTCTATAATGCAACAAATATCTTATTTAAGCAATCCAGAGGAAGTGTATTATAAAATAAGATTGTTTTTGGCACCGCTACTTAGAAAGGCAGACTCAGTATACGCCGCATATAAAGAAAAGGAATATGTAATAAACCCCTGGGGGACAATTGTGAGACCAGAAAAGGATTGGGCAAGTTTTAACAATTTCATTCAATCTTCGGCTGTTGAAATTATCGTAGACCAATTATATAAAATTAAAAAATTTATGGCTGACAAACAGAGTCAATTCCTGTTTCAAGTTCACGACTCTCTAATATTTGACATTAGTCCCCAAGAGCCCACTATTGTAAGGGAGTTGGCAAAATTAATAATGTATTATAACGGTATGTTTTTTAACATAAGTTATAGTAGCGGATATGATTATAAAAACTTAAGTGTTCCAATAGAGGTTGTAGAATATAAATGCAAATAAAAATTGAATTTTGCTTGTATTTGTAAATAATTTTTTATATATTTGCTTATAATTTTAAATCAAACAAAGACATGGGAAAAATCATTTATTACGTTAAGAAAAAAATCGGAAAAGAAGTACACACCTTTGAGGTGGAAGGAAAAAACCTACACGAAGTTGTAATGGAAGCAAAAAAATTATCATTTAATGATGTGCATACATGTGGATTATGTAACAGCGATGACCTTGAGCTATCTGCTCATGTAACAGAAGGTGATGGATTTGATTACACATACATAAGGTGTAAGAAATGTAGGGCTACATTAAATTTCGGACAACAAAAGAAAAACGATGACGTTTATTATCTTAGGACAACTGAGATTACATCAGGAGATTACAAAGGACAAAAAGCTTATGATTGGAAGGCGTTTGTTCCAAACACACAAGGACAGAAATAAATAATAATTATATAAACAAACTTTATGGCAAAGAAAATTAAAGACGATGACTTGCCTCTGGGCGAGGACCAACCAACCACAGACAATACAAAAGAAGTGGAAAAAACTGCAGGGGAACTTAAGCACCCTGTTATAAGAAAAAAATTTACTGGGCTTAGCGATTACAAGGCAAAGAACAACATTAAGGAAATGGAATACAAACCACAAGAGTGGATTGATATGAGTCCTGCATTTAAAGAAATAACAAGACTTCCAGGAATTCCAATGGGGCACGTTATTATGAATTATGGAAAAAGTGATACAGGGAAAACGACTATGTTGATTGAGGCTGGTGCTTATGCACAAAAACAAGGTGTTCTTCCAGTTTTAGTGTTGACAGAAAATAAATTTAGTTGGGAAAGAGCAGAAACGATGGGTCTTTCTAAAGATGAATGTATCGTTTTTGAAGGAATACAAACTATTGAAGATGGTGTGCATGAATTAGATTTAGTTCTGAGAAAACAAGAAAAAGGTGAATTGAATTATGATTTACTTTTACTTTGGGATAGTATTGGAATGACTCCTACCAAGGCGGAGTGGGATGCACAGCAAGAAGAAGATGGTGATGGTACCACAGCGATGATGATTGCAGCTAAAGTTATTAGGGCAAAATTCACAAGGTTCCTGGGACCAAAGATTAACAACACAAGAAAAAAAGAATGCCCATTTACAAACACTTTGTTGGTTGTAAATCATGCATATTCAGCCCCGCCAAAGAGGCCAGCAACGATAGGAACGCTTGAACCTTATGGTGGAGATGGACTCTATCTTGTATCCACATTAGTCTTTAGACAAGGTGGTGTTGCAGGACGTTCATCTAAAGTAAAGGCAACAAAAGATAAGGTAGATGTTGCATTTGCCATTAAATCTGCTCTTGTTGTTGACAAAAACCATATCACAAACGTTTTGGCTAGTGGCAACATTGTTTGTACTGACCACGGATTCATTCTTGAGTCGGATATTGATGCTTATAAAAAGCAATATAGAGATGGTTGGGATTTGGAATTTGACAGATATTGGAAAGAAATATCAGATAATTAAAATTTTATGAAAACACTTTTGGTAGATAATGAAATTTTTGGATATTTATTATTAACCAAAAGTGTTTAAAATGAAAAAAGAGAGAAAAAATAAAAATTACTGGACTAATGAAAAATGTGTTATTGAAGCACTTAAGTATAATAAAAGGTCACAATTTAAACGTTATTCTTGCGGTGCTTATGTAGCTTGTAAAAGGCACGGGTGGTTAGACAATGTGTGTTCTCATATGAAGCACATTGGAAATAGATTTAATAGATTAGTATATGTTTATGAGTTTGATGACAAAAGCGTATATATTGGATTAACTTTTGATATAAACGAGCGAGACAAGAAGCACAAAAGAGACAGAAGAAGTAGTGTTTATAAGCACATTAAAAAAACAAATTTAACCCCAAAACTCACATATTCAAAATTTATGAATATAGAAGATGCAAAAAAAACTGAAGCACTAACAATTGAAAAATACAAAGACCAAGAGTTTACAATCTTGAACATTTCAAAAGCTGGTGGTGTTGGAGGGGGATATTTAAAATGGACTTTTGAGAAGTGTAAAGAAGAGGCTTTAAAGTGTAAAACTAGAAAAGAATTTTATAAAAAAAGCAATAGTGCTTACAACTCTGCAAGGAGGTACGGGTGGATGGATGAAGTGTGTAGTCATATGCCAAAAGAAAATAAGTATAAAAAGGGATATTGGACAAGAGAACGATGTGAAGAAGAAGTGAAAAAATATAAAGCGAGAGACGAAATTTATAAAAAAAGTCCTGGGGCTTATATGGCAATGATTAGAAATGGTTGGTTAAACATTATCTGTTCTCATTTAAAAACAAAAAAACCAAATGGGTATTGGACTTTAGAAAGATGTAAAAACGAGGCATTAAAGTACAATTCTAAAAAAGATTTTGTAAAAAACAGTGGTGGTGCTTATAGGACTGCAATAGATAATAAATGGATAAACATTATATGTTATCACATGAAAAAACAAATCAAATGAGCACTAAAACGTTGATAGTGGACGGACAGTGGTGTTTGAAAAAGAATTTCCACAAAAGGAAAAATTTGGAAGCAAATGGGCGCCTCTGCGGGGGCTCATTTGGTTTTCTTGACAGCTTGAGGTCTGTAATAAATAAAGTAATGCCAGATAGGATTGTGGTTATGTGGGATGGGTTTAATTCTGGTAAATTAAGATATGAAATTTACAAACCATACAAGGCAAATAGAAAAAAAGATTGGGATGCTGAATATCATGCGATTTCTACGGATGGAATGGAATCCCCAGAGGACAAAGAAAAAGTAGAAATAGTCATTCAAAAAAGTGTTGTGAATAAATTTTTGGAAGAATTTTGCATCAGATTTTTAGAAGTGAAATATATAGAGGCAGATGATTTAATTGCTTATTATATCTTAAACAGCACAATACCAGACGAAGAAATAATTATATACAGTAGAGATAAAGATTTTCCCCAACTTATAAGTCCAAAAGTATCAATATTAAACCCTGATAATTTTGAATTGGTTACTATACATAATTTTAAAAAGACATATGGTTATCCAGTAGAAAATGCTCTTTTATTTAAATGTTTTAACGGGGATTCTTCTGATAAAATACAAGGGGTTAGCGGGGTTACTCCCGAATCATTATTGGAACATTTCCCAAGGATGGCCGAAGAGAAGTATATGTATAATCGTCTTGTAGAAGAATGTTACAACAAAAAAAGAGAGAAAAAATTAAAATTTTATGATAAGATTATAGATGCCAGGAGTGTTTTATACAGAAACGCTGAACTGATGAATCTTAAAAAGCCTTTTGTAAACGAAGAAGTAAAGAAAGAGATGCAGAGAATAATCTATGAACCAATAGATAATAAAAATTTTTCAATAAAATCTGCAATGAGCTTGTTTGTTAACAATGGATTTACTAAATTTGTAAAAAATGAGCATTTTGATTTATTCTTTGCTCCATTTTTTAGAATCATAAACAAAGAAGGGGAATACAGGACAAATTTAAAAAACTAAGACTATGGATTCGACAAATGAAAAATTAGTTTTTCAACTTGAAAACAAAGACAAAAAAGAAACAGTTTATCAATACGAAGTAGGGTTAACAGAGTTTCAAAGAGAAATTCTTAAAGATGAAAACATAAGTTTCTTCTATACATTTAAAGATATTTCTTTAGAGTTAGAAGATAAGTTAACTTATAAAATAACTCAAAACACTGACTGTGATGAATACACAATGGATTTCATCATAAAGTTTTCCGATAAAATTCTACACAAAATTTCTTTTGACACTCCCATGAGAATTGACGAGTATGCAGTTGAAATAAACGAAATGGCTTTATATTTCCTTTTTGAGAAATTAGCTAAAATTATGGTTGATAAGATATCAGAAGAACATAAAAACATCATACTGTCAAATATCGAGAAGAAATAAAATGACACCCTACAAGAAAAATAAAAACTTACATGAAGATATTTTGTCATTTATTAATGAGAACATAGATGTTTTTGAACCAAACTATCAATCAAAATTTTTAAAAGTTTTTATTGATGATAAAAAGAACTGGGCTCAACAAATAATTGACATTGTGTTTCCAGAATATTTTGATGGGTTTCATAAAGTTTTGGTAGATTATGAAATGGAATTCTTTAATAAATATAGAGTTCCTGCAGATTATGATGACCTTAAGGAAATGGTTAACGACAAAGAAAAAGATGAACTTTTAAAAGAACACATATACGGACTTATTGATAAAATAAAGGAATTAGAAATAGACCCACAAAAAAGTGATTCCATTAAAGAAAGAGCATATAAATATTTTAAATCACAAAAAGTAAAAAGCACCCTTATTGAATGTGCTGTTGATTGGAAGAAAAACACTTTTGATGGAATTAAGGGTAAAATGGAAGATGCTTTAAAAGCAGGAGAACCAAAAGATTCTGGACATGATTATGTTCGTGATATTAAAAAAAGATTAAGAAAAGATTTTAGAAATCCAGTTTCCATATTGCCAGGATTGGATGAACACATTGGGAAAGGCGTTGCATCTGGAGAGTTGTTTGTGGTAATAGCTCCCACTGGCGGTGGAAAATCCATGATGCTTGTCAGAAACGGGGTTGCAGCGTTAAAAGCTGGAAAAAAGGTTATTTACTTTACGTTAGAATTATCAGAAGAAATTGTTGGGCAAAGATTTGATGCGTGCTTTAACAACATTCCTCTTAATAAGGTGGAGTATTTCGAAGAGCTTATTGCAGAAACAGCAAATGAATTTAAAGTTAACCTTAAAATTAAAAAATTTGCTGATGGAACTGCAACGATAAATACTCTTTATGCTCATTTAGACTGGTTAAAGTGTAATGAAAATTTCATTCCAGAAATTATCATTGTTGACTATGCAGACAATATGAAAGCGTTGCAAAAGGGAGAGCTGTTAAGACACGAACTGGTTGACATTTATAGAGCACTACGAGCAATGGCAGATGAATTTAATGTTCCAGTTCTTACTGCATCACAGACTTCGGGAGACGGCTATTCAAAAAAAGAAATCGATATGGGAATGACTGCTGAAGCAAAAGCAAAAAACAACATTGCCGATATAGTAATTGGGTTTGGTAGAGACGATATGCAAGTAAGAGATGGTAAGGCAACATTAAAAATACTAAAAAACAGAAATGGAGCAATAGGCAGAATATTGGAGCTAACATTTGACTCAAGAGTACTGATGATTGAAGTAATAACACCAGTTGGATATACTAAAGTTGAAAAGGGGGCAATGATTGGTGCAGAATCTTCGAAAGTGAAAGCAAAAGATGCAAAAAATATTGGCAGTTACATGAGCAATGTGGCTAAAACACTGGATAATCAGAGTTTTACGCCAGAAGTAAAAGATTAGAAAAAAGTATCAGAAATCAAAACTATTCTCTATTTATTAGGACAGCGAAAACATTATAAATTTTATGGAAATCAAAGAAAAAAAGGCACAGACAACACACTCAGAAGAAGACGTCATAAAAGCTAGTACAGAATATTTTAAAGGTGACACAATGGCAGCCACCGTTTGGATGAATAAATATGCCCTCAAAGATATCAATGGTAATATTTATGAACTTACTCCAGATGATATGCACAAAAGACTTGCAAAAGAATTTGCAAGAATTGAAAAAAAATATAAGAATCCATTATCAGAAGAAGAAATTTTTGAGTTGCTTGATGGGTTTAAATATATAATCCCAGGAGGAAGCCCAATGGCAGGAATTGGAAACAACAATCAAGTTGTATCAATTTCAAATTGTTTTGTTATTGGAAATGATATTGATGCTGACTCATATGGTGGAATTTTAAAACTAGACCAAGAATTAGTACAGCTTCAAAAAAGAAGAGGAGGAGTAGGGCTTGATTTATCATTTGTAAGACCAGAAGGTTCGGTTGTTTTAAACTCAGCTCTTACTTCCACGGGAATTGTTCCTTTTATGGAAAGATATTCAAACTCCACTCGTGAGGTGGCACAGGATGGCCGAAGGGGAGCATTGATGGAATCAATTTCTATTGTTCACCCAGATTCCGAAAAATTTATTGATGCAAAATTACAAGAAGGGAAAGTTACTGGCGCCAATGTGTCTGTTAAATTAACAGATGATTTTATGAAGGCCGCATTAAAGGGTGAAAAATTTACACAGCAATATCCTATTGATTCAAAAAAACCAACTTTTACAAAAGAAATAGATGCTCAAAGTTTGTGGAAAAAAATTGTGTACAATGCATGGAAATCTGCGGAGCCTGGAGTGTTGTTTTGGGACACAGCAATACGTGAATCTGTGCCAGATTGCTATGCTGATTTAGGATTTAAAAGCGTCTCTACTAATCCATGCGGCGAAATAGTTTTATGTTCAAACGATTCATGTAGATTATTAGCAATTAATTTATATTCTTATGTAGATAATCCATTTACTCCCAGCGCAAAATTCAATGAGAAACTATTTATAAATCACGTTCACATGGCTCAAAGAATGATGGATGATATAGTAGATTTAGAGTTGGAAAAAATAGATGCAATTTTGCGTAAAATTGAAAATGACCCAGAACCAGACAACATTAAAAGAACAGAAAGGGAACTTTGGGAAAAAATAAAAGAAAAAACAGAATTGGGAAGACGTTCAGGATTGGGAATAACCGCAGAAGGAGATATGCTTGCTGCTCTGGGACTTATTTATGGAACTGACAAAGCAATCAACTTTGCAGTGAAGATTCAAAAATTGTTAAAACTTGAAGCATACAGGAGCTCTGTTAATATGGCAAAAGAAAGAGGTTGTTTTGAAATTTGGGATATGAAGCGAGAAAAAAACAACCCATTTATTCAAAGAATAAAAGATGAGGACGAAGATTTATATAAGGAAATGATGACTTACGGAAGAAGAAACATTGCTCTTCTTACAATTGCTCCGACAGGAAGTGTAAGTATAGTTACGCAAACCACGTCTGGAATTGAGCCAGTATTTCTATTAAATTATAAGAGAAGAAGAAAGATTAATCCACAAGAGAAAGATGCAAGGGTTGATTTTACTGATAAACAGGGAGATTGTTGGCAAGAATATCCAGTGTTCCACCACAAGTTTGATGTGTGGCTTCAGGCGAACGGGTATAACTTAGAGGATGTTAAAAAAATGACGGATGAGGAAATTTCAAAAATCGTAGAAAAATCACCATATTATAAAGCAACATCCGCTGATGTTGACTGGGTAAAGAAGGTTGAGATGCAGGGAAAAATGCAGAAACACGTTGACCACTCCATTTCTGTTACCGTAAATTTACCAAATGAGGTCACAGAAGAGTTGGTCGCTAAGGTTTATGAAACTGGATGGAAAGTTGGATGTAAAGGGCTGACTGTTTATAGAGATGGCAGTAGAAGCGGCGTTTTGATTTCCAACAAAGAAGAAAAACCTAAAAAAACATTTGAAAGTCATGCAGTAAAAAGGCCAAAAACAGTTAATGCTGATGTGTGGACGTTCCAAAATAATTATGAAAAATGGGTTGCTATAGTTGGAAAAGTTTCACCAGCAGAAGGTATAGATGAAATGCCATATGAATTATTCACTGGTAGACTTGATTCTTTCCCAATTCCATCATATGTTGAAAAGGGACAAGTTATTAAAAGAAGAATAAAAGATAAAAAAGGACAAGATATTTCTGTATATGATTTTAGATATGTGGATAAAGATGGGTATCCAGTTGAGATGGCTGGACTTTCTCGTGCTTTTAATGAAGAATATTGGAACTATGCAAAGTTGATTTCAGCCATTTTAAGACATGGAATGCCTATGCATTATGTTGTGGCGCTTATTGGAGGGCTAAAGCTCAAGGGAGACTCTTTAAATACGTGGAAAAACGGAGTTGATAGAACATTTAGAAGATATATAAAAGATGGAACCATTAGCCAGGACACATGTGAGGTGTGTGGCGCAAAACTAATGTATGTTGAGGGGTGCTTAAAATGCAATTCTTGCGGGCAATATTCGAAATGTTAAGCCTTTTGATACTATGTAATAATAATAAAAAAATTACATATTTATATTAAATATGTTTTATGATAAAATGTTATATTTGTAAAAAGGAATTTGAAAATAATTTAGCAGGACAATTTACAAGTCATTTATTAAAAGTTCACAATATTTTGACAAAAGATTATGTTGTTTTAACGAAATACAACAATAATTTTCCAAAGTGTGCATGCGGACATTGTGAAAAAGAACCAGAGTTCTACAGAGGAGAATTTAAAAAGTATGCAAAGGGACACAACAGGCTTCAATGGAGAGAGAAAAAATATATTGAAAAGAATGGTAAACCTGTATGTAAAACTTGTGGAAAAAATGTGAAATTTAACAGGGGAGTTCCGAATATATATTGTAGCCATAAATGCCAAGAAGGCAAATGGAACCAAAAAAAAGTGGCGGATACTGTTTTTAGAAAATACGCAGTAAAATCCGTTTTCCAATTGGAAGAAGTGAAGAGAAAAATTGTTGATACAAATCTAAAAAAATATGGGAAAAAATACTTTTTGCATTCGGACGGGTTTAAAAATGAAATAAGAAAGAAGTTGAAGGAATCTTGGAAAAAAGATAAAGAAAAAAGAATAATAAAGGTAAAAAAAACGAAAATAGAAAGATATGGAAGGTTTAACAATATAGAAAAAATGAAAGAAACGTGTGAAAGGAATTTCGGTTTAGACCATCCTTCTAAAAAAGAAGAAAACAGAAAAAGTGCTAGACAAAGAATGAGAGTAAACAACCCTATGTTCAATAAAGAAACTGTTAAAAAATGCTGTGATACATTGAGTAAAATGGAAATAAATTATTTTAGAAAAAGAAAATTTAAAGAAACAGATTTAAGTTATCAGTCAACATATGAATATAATTTTTTAGAGCATTGTCAAAAGAATAATGTTCTTCATGAAATAGCAAAAGGAAAGGTTTTTAAATATAAAAGAATAACAAACGGTAAGCATTACTATATAAGCGATTATGTTTTTAAAAATGAATTTATTATAGAGATAAAATCAACATGGATTAAAGAAAAACAGGGCGGAGATAAAGTTATTTCTAGTAAAAAAAGACTTTGTAATCGTTATGGTTATAAATTTGTATTGATTTTAGATAATAATTTTTATAAATTTGATAAAATGATTTAATTATAAAAGAAATGAAAAAAAATAAACTGACAAAGACACAAAAGAATGCTGCTGTAAAAAGAGCAAAAAAAAGAACTGAAAGATTTAAAAAATCCAGAATTCAGTTAAATGTAGACAAGCAGGCTGACATTAAAGAAAAAGCAAGAAAAAGAGAAAAACAAAACAGGGAGATTATGAAAATCTTGGAGTCTAGAAAGGACCCTCTATCTTAAACAAATAATGCCCGTCAAAAGATGGGCATTTTTATAAAATTTTACTATTTATAAAAAATAGTTTTGGCATGAAAAAAGATAAAGTAAAAAAAGAACTTATTAAAACTTTAAGCGAAGGATTAGAAGAAATTATTCAATCTACACCTATAGTTCCTACAGAAAAACCCAAAGCAAAGGAAACTGTTGTAACCTTTGATAAAAGCACCTCACCATATGAAGTGATTTTTTCTGAAAGAGGTTTTGAAATAAATGAAACAAGACTTAGTTTTGAATTTATAGAGACAGCCCTTTCAAAAGAAGTAAACATCGTCCTCAATAAAGGAAAAGGGCTGGTTTTAGACTCAATTAAGATGGAAAAAATTCTGAAATATAAAGACCTATATTCTAATAGACTATAAATATGCAGTGACATTTTGTCATGTGAATTTTTTATAATTTTTAAAAAAGCGGTTTTATTGACCGCTTTTTTGTTTGGCATGAAATTAGACAGTGTGCGGTCATTAAACCTTAAAAATAAACTATTATGAACACATTGATTAAAAAAAATTGGAGCGGATTGTTTTCCGACATTTTTGAAGACGTTGTAAATGGAGTAGAAACAATTAGCTATGGTTATCCAAAAGTTAATACAGTAGAAACTGAAAATGATTACAGGGTAGATGTGTATTACCCAGGAATGAAGAAAGAGGATTTTAAAGTGAAAGTGGAAAGCAGAACACTTAGTATTAATTTAAGTTTGTCAGAAGAAAAAAAAGAAGATACTGATAAATATCACTTCAGAGAATTTGCGAAGAGAGAATTCAGTAGAAGATTTATTCTTCCAGAAGAAGTTGTTAAAAAAGACATAAAAGCTTCATATGAAGATGGAGTTTTGAAAATAGTTATTCCTAAAGATAAAGAAAAAGAAAAGCAGTCAAATTTTAATATAAACGTTGAATAATTCACATTTTTTTATCGAATCCCCCAACTTTTTCCTGGGGGATTCGTATAATTTTATTATATTTATGATAAAATTGGAAAATGGAAGACAAAACTTTATATGTTTTTGACATGGATGATACGCTTATTGAAACTCCAAGGTTAACTGATTTTGTTAGTGTTGAAAATGGGCAAATTAAAACGGAAAATGAAAATTTAAAAGAAGTCATTGAAAAAATTAAAGGTATTTTTTCTTCTTTGTTTTTTAAAGAAATATGTTTTAAAAAAAGCAATGATTTTATTGTTGTTTTAGATTGTAGGAACAAAAACCCTCTTGGTTCAGAACAGCTGGATTTTATTCAGGACTTAACTCCAGAACAGTTGCAAAATGCAGGATTGAAAAACTCTACAAAAAAAGAATTGCTAAGAACGCTTGGAGAAGAAAATGGCGTTTTGGTTTTAAATCCATTTCCAGGATTTTTTGATGCAAAGGAAACTATTGGAACATTAATAAATCCAGAGATTCTTTCTATATATAAGGCAGTAAAGAACAAAATGATTCTTACTGGCAGAAAAGAAATTTTAAGAAAAGATATTGAGCAGAGACTTAAGGAGGTTGGCATTGATGCGCCAAATTTTGGGTTACATTTATTTCTTCCTGGAAGAGTTTCAATTTCTGAATATAAAGAAAAAATTATACAAGACAGTATCATTAACAATGGATGGAGTGAAATTCACTTTTTTGAAGACAGAGAAGATTGGCTTGACAAGATAGCGGCTAAAATTTCTGAGAAATTTCCTGATGTGAAATTTCACAAACATCTTGTTGCAAATATTAAATCTAAATTAACACTGTAAAAATTTGGTTTTTATATATTTATTTCGTATTTTTGCACACGGACAAATAAATATAAAGACAGGACTATGAACAAAGGACAAGAAGACACTGGCGCATACAAGACATTGACGCCAGAACAAAAGGCAAAATTGAAAAATTTTGGTAAAAAAAACGGACTACCAGAGCAAAAAGTTCAAGCGCAATTGAGCCAAACGCAAACGGCGCCACAACCGCAAGTAAAAGTGGCTCCCAATTTGGTGGCACAAAAAACAGAGTCTGCGGCACAACCTGCAGCACAACCAAGACAACAAACAGTTCAGTCATTGGGTGATGACCAATATCAAAAGTGTGAAACTTATTTCAGTTGTCAAAACGAAGAAGCAGGCACATTAGAAGTTGATTTGGTTACTTTTAGAGAAAAGGGACTTGAAACAAGGTATCTTTCTTTATTGCTCTCAGGTCTTGATGTAAGGCAAAATCCCCCAATTCAGCAAGAAGCTTTCCTGACGATTGAATCAAGAGAAGAATTTGAGAGGCTCAAATCTTTTTTTGCTCAATTAGATTGGGAAGACTAATTATTTGATGGATATTTCTATAGCTCTTAAGGCTTATTTTAAGGACCTTAAGAACGTAGAGCTGCTCAGCGGAGAGGAGCAAACTGAATTGGCCATTAAAGCAAAGTCGGGGGACAAAAATGCTTTAGGAAAGCTAGTTGAGAGTAATTTAAGATTTGTGGTAACAGTTGCCAAGGAATATCAATACAGCAATATTCCCTTGGAAGATTTGATTAGTGAGGGAAATATTGGGCTTATAAAAGCGGTTGATAAGTTTGATGAAACTAAAAAAATAAAATTTATTTCCTATGCGGTATGGTGGGTGAGACAGTCAATCATTCAATCTATCTATGAGAATGGTAGCATTGTTCGATTGCCCGTGAATCGTATAAATATCAACAACAAAATAAACAAAACAAAAGATGTTTTATTTAAAGAATTAAACAGAGAGCCAACATCAAGAGAAATAAGCGATTTTTGTAATGTTTGTGAAATTGATATAGTCAATTCCCTTACTGATTGTAATTATTCAGTGGAAATGGAGAGTACAGTTTCTGAGGATTCAAAAACTACTTTTTCAGATTCTTTCGAAGGGGAAGAATATGAAAATTCAAATAAAGAAATTAACAGAGATGCTGCGTCACATGAAATAAATACTGCGTTATCTGCACTAAACAAAAGAGAAAGTAAAATTTTAAAGATGTACTTTGGTCTTGAAACTGGTCAGGAGATGAATTTAAGGCAAATTGGAGAAGAGCTGGATTTGACAAATGAAAGAGTAAGGCAGATTAAAGATTTTGCACTGAAGAAATTGAGAACATACGGAAAGAGTTATAAGTTAAGGGAATTTTTAAATTGTCAAATTTGACATACTCTCCAAGCTACGGTTCGGAGATTTTGGTTTTAGAACGGCAACTGCTCAAGAACGCAAGCGTTCTCAAGTCTGACGTCGCCTATACCAAGAGAAGATGTCCCTTCTCTCAAAATGTTTTTTGCAGCATTATGGTCACGGTTGTGTTTCGTTCCGCAGATGGGGCAAACCCATTCACGAATGCTTTCATCCAACTTTCCAACCACATGCATGCATTCACTGCATATTTGGGTGGACGGAAACCATTTGTCAACAAACACAATTTTTTTGTTATATT